>Ga0169931_10000840_pt1 | contig 51261 bp, 39 predicted proteins | sample Kivu_15m_20L_FD_129675 | JGI IMG/M metagenome (GOLD analysis project Ga0169931, IMG submission 129675) | Freshwater microbial communities from Lake Kivu, Western Province, Rwanda to study Microbial Dark Matter (Phase II) - Kivu_15m_20L... | ecosystem: Environmental > Aquatic > Freshwater > Lake...
ATCATCCGCCGGCAGCCTGCCCCGGCGGCCCCGCGGGCCGCCCGGCCATTCCGCCAGCGTCCCTCCCCATACCCCGGGGAGTTCTAGTTGTCGTCGCGGGGAACCGTAATTGTCGTTCTACGCACTACACCGCCTCCACCACACAGCCAGGCAGCGCAGTGAGAAAGTGCCCCCCATACCTCCGGGTCAGCACACGGTTGTCCAGCAACGCGACGATCCCACGGTCCTCCGCCGCACGGATCAAACGACCAACGCCCTGCCGAAATTTGAGGATCGCCTCGGGCAGACTGAACTCGAAGAACGGATTTCCGCCGTTCGCTTCGATCCGTTCCAACCGGGCCTCAATCAACGGATGCTCAGGGACGGCAAAGGGCAACCGGGTAATGATGACGTTGCTCAGAGCCTCGCCTGGAACATCGACTCCCTGCCAGAAAGAGTCCGTTCCGAAGAGCACCGAATTCACGTTCTCTTTGAACTTTTCGAGCATGATCGAGCGCGGAACGCCCGTGCCCTGCACGTAGCATTCGATTTCGAGTCCGACGAAGAATCGTTCCATCCGTCCGGCAATGTGCTGCATTAGTCGTGTGTTGGTGAAGAGCACGAAAGCCTTGCCGTGAGTCAGCCGGACGAAGTGTTCAATCCAATGCACGAGCGCATCTTCGTATCCGGCATCGCGCGGATCCGGCATCTTGCTGGCGACATAAAACCGCATTTGACGCTCGTAGTCGAAGGGGGAGCCCACCTGAAGTTTGAGCGCGCGTTCTCCACCGACCCGATTCGCCATGTAATCCAAAGGGGAGCTCCGGGATTCCGGTGTCGGGCTGCGGGCAATTCGCGCGGTGGAAGGCGCCGGGGTGCCAGGTTGCGCAGCGTTGGTCGGCGCCGCCTGTGCCGCCTTTACCGCCAACGTGGCGCTGGTCATGATCACGCTAGTCTGCTTGCCGAACAACCGCTCGCGGAGGTAGTCGGCAACATCCACCGGAGCGGCGTTTAAGGTCAGGTTTCGCTGGGTCCGTCCCCCCCGCTCGACCCAGTAAACGTGATCTTCGGCTTCCTGTTTCAGGAACGTTTGGACGGCGAGTCTCAGTTCCCTGAGACGCCGGTTGCATTCAAGCAGTTCCTCGCCGGTTTCCTGGTCCTCCGTGGAGCCGACCAACTCAACGATCTGTTCTCCCAGCTTGGCTAGGGCAAGCGTGACGTTGTCCTCAACCAAGTCGGGACGACGAATGCGAAGCTCCTTCCAGTCGCGTGACTCCGCTTTTCGGGATCGTTCCGGCAACGAATCGGCTTCGGTCAGCCGCGCTCCCGCATTTGCCTTTGCGGTCTCGGCGAGAGCCTCGCAGGCCGCTTCCACCTTGAGGAAGAATTCGTCGCTCTGTTTCAGCACCTCGGCAACTGCCTTCACGGATTCGCCTTTGCGTAGCACCGACAGCAGTCCCTTTTCGTTGCGTGGATTCCACAGGCGGTTCAGTGAGTAGCGCACTCCCCCACTGCTGACGCTTACGCCAATGTGCCGTGCGGCAACCTGTTCGACGGTGTGAGCCTCGTCGAAGATGACGAAGTCGTTCTTGAACAGAACGCCGCCGTCCTGTTCGTCATCTACGCCGTTGAGCAGGGTGAAAAAGAGCGTGTGGTTTAGCACTAGCACGTCGGCGCCGAGAATCCTTTGGCGCGCCCGTTGGAAAAAACATGCGTGACCGTCCTTGGCGAGGTCGCTGACGGCGCCGCACTTCTTGGGCGTGCACAGGCCGCGTTCGGAACAGACATGCTCCCAGACTTTGGGATCAGGCTCCTCGCCAAAGTCGCTCAGGGAGCCGTCCGTGGTCTCCTGCGACCATTCCCAGATGCGTTTCAATTCCGCGACCTCGGGCGACGTGAAGAGCGAGTCGGCCTGCTGCATCGCCTTGCGCAGCCGGCGGGTGCACAGGTAGTTCTGCCGCCCCTTGAGCATGGTGTATTCGAAGGACACCGGCAGCACGCGGGCAAGCAGAGGGAGGTCTTTGTCCACCAACTGCTCCTGCAAATTGATCGTGTGGGTGCAGATGATCGCCTTCTTCTTCCGGGCGACCGCGAAGAGAATTGCTGGGACCAGATACGCGAAACTCTTGCCCACTCCCGTGCCTGCCTCGACAAGCAGGTTGTCTTGGTTCACCAGCGCCTGGGCCACGGCCACAGCCATTTCCTGCTGCTGGGGGCGAAATTCAAAATTCTTCGCCTGAGAGAAGACTCCGGTGGGCGAAAAAATCTCGCTGACCTGGCGGATTAGGTCAGCGGCGGGAGCGGCGGCGTCTTCGGCCAGCGAAATCACGGGCGGAGTAAACGGCGCAATCAAGGAAGGCGCCAGTGCCGTGATTGTGCAGGAAACCTGTGGGCAAACAGCGGCGGGGCTGAAGGATTCTTGCCGAAGTTGGGCGGCTTGCCACTTTCGCCCCATGAGTTTGCTGCCGTTCGGAGATTTGCCTGTCCATTCGCCGCGCCGGTTTGTGCCGCGTGACCTTGATCTGGGCGACTGGGCGCAAGTCGGGCCGCTCTTTGACACCTTGGTCCACTGGGCGGCGGCGTGCGCGACTTTGGCGGAATTCGAGGCGTGGTTGCTCGACGCGGGCGAGCTGGCTGCAGCGCTCGATGAAGAGGGGGCGAAGCGCTACATCGCGATGACCTGCCACACGGACTCGAAGGAGGCCGAGGCGGCTTACCTGCACTTTGTCGAGAAGCTGGAACCCGAACTGAAGCCAAGGCGTTTTGAGCTGGCGAAGCTTTATCTCGCCCACCCGCTGCGGTCGCAACTGCCCAAAGCCCGCTACGAAGTGTTCGATCGGGACCAGGTGCTGCTGGTGGAGCTTTACCGCCCCGAAAACGTGGCGCTGGAAACCGAGGACGCGAAGCTGGGCAATGAGTTCAACAAACTCAGCGGCTCGCTCACGGTTGGATTCCGGGGCGAAGAACGGACGCTGGTCCAGATGGGGCGCTTTCAGGAGGAACCCGATCGTGCATTGCGCGAAGAGGCCTGGAAGCTGGTAGCGGAACGTCGCCTCAAGGAGGCCGACCGCTTTGACGAACTGATGGACGCTCTGGTGAAGCTGCGGCATCAGATGGCGCTCAACGCCGGCTTCGCCAACTATCGCGACTATGCGTTCCGGGCCCGTGGACGCTTCGACTACACACCCGCCGACTGCCAACGTTTTCACGACGCCATCGCGGCCGAAGTGATGCCGGTATTCCGTGACCTGCAACGGAACCGTCGCCAACAGCTTGGCGTGGGCAGCTTGCGGCCGTGGGATTTGGCCGTGGACCCACTGAATCGTCCGGCGCTCAAGCCCTTTGCGGACACCGCCGAAATGGAACGCGGCTCCCAGGTCATTTTCGACCGACTTGATCCGGAACTGGCCCGCGGCTTCGCGATCCTGCGCGAACTGCGCCTGCTCGACTTGGACAATCACAAGGGCAAGGCCCCCGGTGGCTACCAAAGCACCCTCAGCGAATCGCGGCTGCCGTTCATCTTCATGAACGCGGTCGGGCTCCAGCGGGATGTCGAAACCATCCTTCACGAAGCCGGTCATGCGTTTCATGCCCTCGCGACCCGTGCGGAAGACCTCTATGCCTATCGCGGGGCGCCCATCGAGTTTTGCGAAGTCGCGTCCATGGCGATGGAACTGCTCGCCGCCCCGCATTTGGACGTGTTCTACAACGAAGCGGACGCCAAACGGGCCCGCCGGGTCCATTTGGAAGGCATCGTCGGGGTGTTTCCGTGGATTGCGACCGTGGACGCCTTCCAGCACTGGATTTACACCCACCCAGAACACAGCCGGGCCGAACGCCGCGCGGCGTGGCTGGCCCTGATGGACCGGTTCGGTGGCGTGGTGGACTGGACCGGCTTTGAATCGGCCCGGGCGAACCTCTGGCACAAGCAGCTCCACATCTTTCTCTATCCATTCTACTATGTGGAATACGGGATCGCTCAGCTCGGCGCGTTGCAGGTGTGGGCCAATTCTAGGGTGGATCAACCCAAGGCTCTGGCCGACTACAAGGCTGGGCTGGCGTTGGGTGGCTCACGGCCGTTGCCGGAGCTGTTTGCTGCCGCCGGCTGCCGGTTTGATTTCAGCCGCGAGACTCTCCGGCCGCTCACCGAACTGGTCCGGACGGAACTCGCCAAATTGTCCTAAGCCCCCGTTGAGCACCGCCTCACAGAACGAGCGTTCCCCGGCCTCGCCGATCACCACGGCGCTGATCGTGATCAACGTGCTCATCTTTCTGTGGGAATCGCGCCTGGGTTACTTCCAGCGGCAATCGCTGATCCACCACTACGCGCTGAACCTCGCCACCGTGAAACAGGGGATGTGGTGGCAGTTTTTCTCCTACCAATTTCTGCACGGCGGTCTGCTGCATCTGCTGTTCAACCTGCTGTTCCTGCACTCCATCGGGCCGCTGCTGGAGCTGACGCTGGGAGCCCGCCGATACCTCGCGCTTTATCTTTGCAGCGGAGTCGGCGGAGGGGCGCTGCACATCTTGGTGGCCTGGCTGTCACCGAACCATTTTGGCTCCGCCGTAGTGGGCGCTTCAGCCGGCCTCTGCGGCGTGCTGGCGGCGGTCTGCGCTCTGTATGCTGAGGAAAAGGTGGATGTGAAGCTGTTCTATGTGCTCCCGCTGCGGATGCGCGCGAAGTTTCTGCTGCTGGCGGTGGCCTTGGTCACGATGGGGGGCGCGCTGTTTCCCTTTGGAAATGTCGCCCACCTGGCCCACCTCGGCGGCCTGGTCGGTGGCCTGGTCGCGTTGAACTTCATGGATGTCAAACCGTTGCCGCCGGCCGAGGATGAGCCGAAAGAGAAATCCCGCCGTTGAATCGGCCGTTCACGTCAATAGCTTGCCGCCGTGCTGAGTGACCGCGATTACATGAGAGAGCCGGAGACTGGGGCTCGCTGGCCAGTATCGGTGGTGTTGATGGTAATTCTGACCGTAGTTTTCGCGGTTCAGTGCATCAACGATGTGTATTTGGAATCGTTGGTTGAGTCCTATCTCGCACTGACGCCCGCTGCGTTGGTCCGTGGATTTGTTTGGCAGTTCTTCACCTTTCAGTTCCTCCACGTCGATCTGTGGCACCTGATTGGAAATCTGATCGGACTCTGGTTCTGCGGTCGATTTGTGGAGAACGTCATGGGCCGAAGGCGGTTTTTGGTGGCCTATTTTGGTGCTGGATTCTCCGGGGGACTGCTTCAGGCGATATTGATGGTTCTGTTCCACAACCACTTACCCCCGTATGTATTTGGGGCGAGTGCCGGCGTTATGGGGATGTTCGCGGTATTCTGCAGACTGCTGAAAGATTCTGAAATCCGTTGGAACTTCATTCTGCCAATTCGGGCAGAGGTGCTTCTGCTGATTACTCTGGGGATTTCCTTCTTTTTCACCGTCGTTCCGTCCCCTCGGGGCGGACCGTATTCTCATGCCGCACATTTGGGCGGCATGCTGATGGGGCTTCTGTGGGTGAAAATGCGCTGGCACGACGAGATGATATCCGCGCCGTGGGACGGGCTGGCTTCACGGCTAAAGGGCTTGTTCCGAAGGCCGGCGCCCAGGGCCAGCGCTCCTGTGAGGCCCAAGCGGTCCGCTCAGGTCGTTCGCGATGAACGCCAGGATGTTCCGCCGCCGAGTGATGACTTCATGGCCCGCGAGGTGGACCCCATTCTCGAAAAAATCGCCGCCCATGGCATTCACAGCCTCACGGCGAAGGAGAAGGAAACGCTCGAACGGGCGCGGTCCCGCATGGGCAAGCGGTAAGGTCAGTTCGTCCGGAATCGCATCGCGACCGACACCAGCGTGATGCCGCAGAGAAGGGCAGTCCCGGCCGCCAGCCAACGAAGCAGCCCTTCTCCGGCCGGGTGATACGTGAGGCGCAAGGTGCCAATTCCCGAGGGAAGGCTTGCCCGCGAAAACAGGCGCTCGAATGGCTCCAAGGCGACCGGCGTGCCGTTGAAATCGGCACGCCAGCCGGGCGCGAAGGTGTCGGTCCAGATGAATTCGGCGGGTCCGTTGCCGGCACCGGCCAGCGTCAGTTCGACGGCATTCCAAGATTCACGCACCGACGCAATGGCGTTGGGCTGAGGAACTCCATCGCGGCGCACGATCCAGCGGGCGGTGAATTCTGCGCCCAATCGCTGAAGTTCGCCGGTGTCCGACAGCTTCAAGTCGGTCAATGGGCGTTCGCCGAGCAGACGCGGTCCGTTGGTTGTGCTGAGCAGATGTGGTGGGCGCAGGGCTGCGTAGCCATGCAGGGTCTGAACTCCGTAGAGCTGCGAAAAACAGTTGGGGAAAACCTGCTGGTGCAGACCGGTCAGCGTGTCTTCACACCGTGGGGCTCCCACTCGTCCGGCTGAGCGGAGTTCGTTTTGCAACGGTCCGCCGGCCAGAAGGCGATCCCAGAGTTCACGCGGATGGGACGGGGCGAAGCGGACATGAAAGGCCAGCAACGGGAGCAATCCGATTATACCCGCCCCGGCGAACTGCCACGGCTTCCGCACTTTGGCTGAACGGCGGCAATACCAGCCCAAGGACAGCATGCTCAGGAGGCCGAGCAGCAGTTCCGGATTCGCAGGCGACAATTCTTCCGCAAGCCGGCGGGCCTGCGCCCGGCGGAGTTTTGGGGCGCTGTCCGTCTGGGTCCCTTCAGTTCCCTGTCGCAGCAAAAACGCTTCAAGTTTGGGCTCAAGCCGAGGCAGCAGGAGCAACCCCGCCAGGGTCGTTGTTGCCAGCAACGCCAAGCCTCCGCGCCACAGCCATTGGCCAAGCCGGGGAAACGATTCGTTTTCCATTCGGGGAAGGAAATCGGCAGCCAAGATGATCAGCGCCAGCGTCATCATTGGGGCGATGCGCGGATAAAGGAACAGCACGGCGGGAGTGGCGAGGATGACGAGGTAACCCAGCAGCAGCAGGCCTGCGATTCGTCGGGTGGCGATGGCATTGTCCGGCGAAGCGGGGGGCGAGCCGCGGGACTTCAGGAACAGCGAACCGATTGTGCCGAGGGCCGCGAGGCCGGCCGGCACCCCTATGAACAGTTGAAAGCCCAACGTGGACTGCCCGAAGAGTTTGCTGGCGTCCACGGTCTTGAACGTGCCAAGCGCCCAAGGAAAGAGAAACGTAAGCGATGCCGGGGCGGCGCCTGCGTGGATGAGCTTGAACGTCAGCGCGGGCAGACGCTGGGCTTGGCGATAGAGGTCGAGTTCGGGTGCGAGCGCCGGAGCCGCGATCAGGGCGCCCAGCACGCCGGTAACGGCCACCGCCGGCAAAAGTCGGAGCCACGCCTTGGGGTCGGTCCAGGCGGTTCCTGCCAGCCAAGCCAACGCGAATAGCGGCAGATAAGCGTGCGATTGCAGGTTGCCGCCGAGCAGTGCCCAGGCGGCTGCTAACGATGCGCCCGCCAACGCAGGCCAAGACCAACCTCGGGCGAGGCGGTTCCAGGCGATCCAAAGAAACGGATAGGCAATGAATGTGGACTGAATCCAAGGGTGGCCAAAGTAGAGGGTCATCGGCCCGGAAAACTGCCAGGTCAGCGCCAACAGGCCGGCGAGGAACGGGCGGCTGCCGAGGCTGCGAAGCAGGAGATACGCTCCCAGACCGGCCAGCAGAGAATGGAGCAGCAGGTTCCAGTTGTAGGCGGCCTCGAACGGCAACAGGCGATAGAGGAGCAGTCGCAGCGGATCGAAGCCGTTGATGTGCGCGTCCGCGAGCAGCGGCCGGCCTCCAAGGTCCAGCGGCGTCCACCACGGCAGTTGTCCTTGCTGCACCGCGGCATGGATCTGGCGCTGGAGCGGCAGATCGTAGGTCAGTTGGTCGATGATGTAGTGATTGTCCGGAACTCCGCTGTGTCCCGGCTGGACCCATGCGTAGTGTTTGAAGAACGCCGGAGCCAAATCCAACGGCGCCAGCAAATGGACGCCGATCATCGCCCGGAAAAAGAGCGCGGCGAGCGAACCGAAGGAAGCTGCGAGAAACAGCAGGGCCGGGCGCGGACGCATGGCTCAGGGTTTGGCAAAGGCCAGCAGGCTCTGACCGATGGGCGGAGCGGTCAGGTTCGTTTCCACCCAGTGGCCAACCGGGAAGATCCAGCGGTCGAACAGCCTAACTGAGCCGGTCTTGAACTGTCGGCTGCCCAGGACTCGGAACACGAGCCACCAGCTGAAGTATCCAATGAGGTTGAAGTAGCGGACCCTCACGTCGGTGAAGCCGGCTGCCTTCAGTTTTCCCTCCAACTCAGGACGGGTATAGCGACGGTGATGGCCGAAATCCCTGTCGATGGGCGCGTAGATTTCCGGTCGCGCCGGCACGAAAAGGCAAAGGGTTCCGCGCCGGGCGCTCAAGAGGCGCACATAGCGGCGCAGTTCCGCTTCATCTTCGAGGATGTGTTCCAGCACGTTCACACTGACGATCGAGTCGGCGGCGGTGAGCGGGCATTGATCGAGCGTGCCTTCCGTGACGTCTTCATTGGGGAGCCGCGAGCGGAGTGCCCGACAAAAATCCGGGTCCGGCTCGACCGCGTGCACGTTCGCCACTCCAGGCTGTTGTGCGATTAGCGCGGTGATCTGACCTATGCCGGCGCCAACCTCGACGACCTCGCGGCCCAAATGGGGGCGAAAAAGGCGGACCAGGGCGTGGCGGTAATTCACCGCCTGATTGAGAGCGTCGAACTCGAAACTGGCGTTGGTGGCTGCGGAATTGGGTTGTTCGCTCATTTCAGCGCAGGAAGCCGTATTTCAGGATGCACCAAATGGCACGGAAGCCGTCTTTCCAGCCGATCTTTTTTCCTTCGGCATAGGTCCGGCCGTAATAGGAAATGGGGACTTCGTAGATCCGCACGTTGAGTTTGGCCACTTTGGCGGTGATCTCCGGCTCAAAACCGAAGCGGTTTTCCTCAATGCGGATGCCCTGGATGATTTCGCGGCGGAAGACCTTGTAGCAGGTTTCCATGTCCGTGAGGTTCAGGTTCGAGGTCATGTTGGACAGGGTCGTCAGGACCTTGTTGCCGACCGAGTGCCAATAGTAGAGGACGCGATGGGAGGAGGCACCGGAAAACCGGGAGCCGAACACAACGTCCGCTTTGTCGGTGAGGATTGGCTTCAGGAGGAGCCAGTATTCCGTGGGGTCGTATTCGAAGTCCGCATCCTGGATGATGACGATGCCGCGCGTGGCGAGACTGAAGCCCGTGCGCAGGGCGGCACCTTTGCCCTGGTTGACCTCATGGTGGTGAAGGCGGATCACAGGCTCTCCGGGCGTGAAAGCCAGCATCCTCTCCTGCACGAGCTGGCGAAGGACCTGATCGGTGCCGTCGTTCGAACAGTCGTCCACGATGATCAGTTCGGCTACCGGCGACTGTTCGAGCACCTTGGCGATGATCTTGGCGACGGTCTTGGCCTCGTTGTAAACCGGCATTACCACGGACGCGCAGGGGGCGATGTCCGTGTTGGCACGGATGAAATCGGGGTGAGTGACCATGGCCAATTCTCGTGCCGAAGGCTGCGGCGGTGCGGATTTCCGCAGCAAGCCATTTCAGCGGGCGCTTCCCGGCTGGCTGGCCTTCCTACCAACACTCTGACCTGGGCGCTGGCCGGCAAGAAGGCGGCATCCGACGGCTTGATGACGTTCGGCGGCCCCTCTGCAATGGCTTCGTCCGCTCGCGCGATGGCGATGATGGGCTAGCGGTCGGGTGCGGGCGCGGATTGGCTTTTGGCGTTTGAGTTTTGTTGCAATAGATTGAAGGAAACGTTCGTCCGAGTGCCAAACATGACGCGTCAGATTCTGATCCTTTCGGTGCTGTTGTCCGCTGCCGGTTGCTCCGGCTGGCTGGCCTTCACCCGCAGGTCCGGCTCAACAAATCTGAGGCGCCCGAGTCTGGATTCCGCCAAGGCGGAGGCGGTGCTTCACCGGGAAGTCGTGCCGTTGCTGAACCGTTACTGCTGGGATTGTCATGCGGACGGTGTCGCGAAGGGAGATGTGTCCCTGGAGCATTTCACAAACGTCACCGCAGTGCTGCAGGATCGCCGGACTTGGGAACGAGTGCTACGCACGGTGGCCTCCGGCGACATGCCGCCGAAGAAAAAGAAGCAGCCGACCGAAGGGGAAAGAGCCCAATTGACCGGCTGGATCGAAAAGACGCTTTTTCCGGTGGATCCTGACAATCCGGATCCGGGCAGGGTGACGCTGCACCGCCTTAACCGGGTGGAATACAACAACACCATTCGGGATCTGCTCGGGGTGGACTTCCAGCCGGCCGAAGACTTTCCCCAGGACGACATCGGTTACGGTTTCGACAACATCGGCGACGTGCTATCGCTTCCACCTGTGCTGCTTGAGAAATATCTGCGGGCCGCGGAACGCATCCTGGATGAAGCACTGGTTACCGGGCCGCGGCCATCGCCGGTGAGGAGAATCGATACCGCCCGTTTGGAGGGTGGGGAAGATTTGGGGCCCGTTCGGGGACGTTCTTCAAGCGGTGACATCCGGGTTCCGGCAAAACTCCCCGTGGCCGGCAAGTATCGGCTTTCCTTCGAAGCTTACGGCGATCAGGTGAAGCCCGATCCGGTCAAGATCGTGGTCCGTTTGGATGGCCACGATCTGAGAGAGTTCGAGGTGCCGCAACGGAAGGGCAATCCCGGGAAATTTGAGGTCGAATTTGAAGCCAAGTCGGCTGGGGAGCCGAAACTGGCGGTGGTGTTCCTGAACGACTTCTACGGAAAGCGGGTGATCGAAAAGGAGGTCGGCCGGGGTGAACGGAAACGGAAAGAGAAGGAGGAGGTTGTCGAGGACCGAAATCTCTTCACCCAGAAGTTTGAGTTGGCCGGCCCGCTGGATGTTGAACTGCCGATCCCGGAGTCCCACCAACGGGTGTTCTTCAAGAGCGCCAAGCGAGGCAAGGAGCGTTCGGTTGCCAGTGAACTGGTCGGCAAGTTCACAGACCGCGCGTGGCGCCGCCCGGTCACCAAGGCGGAACTTGACCGTCTGATGTCGCTCTTCGACCAAGCACGTAAGGACGGCGAGAACTTCGAGGCTGCGGTGAAACTGGCCCTCACTGCGGTGTTGGTTTCGCCCAATTTCCTGTTCCGTGGCGAAATACAGCCGGAACCCGACAACCCGGCCCGCGTTCATCCGGTCGGCGAATGGGCACTGGCTTCACGGCTCAGTTATTTCCTCTGGTCGTCGATGCCGGATGACGAACTCTTCGCTTTGGCCGCCAAGAAACGGCTGCGGAAAAACCTGGAGCCCCAAGTGAAGCGGATGCTGCTGGACCCGAAGGCCAAGTCGTTGACCGACAACTTCGCGGGACAGTGGCTCCAATTGCGGTTGTTGGATTTGATTGAGCCGGATCGGAAGCAATTCCCGAAATTCAGTGACGATTTGAGGCGCGCGATGCGGGTAGAAACTGAACGGATGTTTGAACACATCATCCGCGAAGACCGGCCTGTGAGCGATTTCCTGCTGGCCGACTACACTTTCGTGAACGGCCCGTTGGCGAAGCACTATGGGATTGGCGGTGTCGAGGGCGAGGAGTTCGTGAAGGTTTCCCTCTCGGGCTCACCCCGCCAGGGCGTGCTCACCCATGGCAGCATCCTCACGCTGACATCTAATCCGACGCGCACTTCGCCCGTGAAACGGGGCAAATGGGTGCTGGAGAACATCTTGGCGACCCCTCCGCCTCCTCCTCCGCCCGGGGTTTCATCACTCGAAAGCCAAGCCAAGCTGAAAGGAACCCTGCGGCAGCGAATGGAGCAACATCGGGAGAATGCGGTGTGTGCCAGTTGCCACGAGAAGATGGACGCCATCGGCTTCGGCTTTGAGCACTTCGACGGCGTCGGTGCGTTCAGGGAAAAGGATGGGGCTGATGCGGTGGAAACTGCGGGTGAAATCCGGGCAGGCGAGTCCTTTAAGGACCATCGCGACCTCAATGCACTTCTCGTCGGCGCCCGCCGGGCAGATTTCCTGCGCTGCCTCTCCGAAAAGCTCCTGACTTATGCACTGGGCCGGGGCTTGGAATACTACGATAAACCCGCGATTCAGGGCGTCATCGCGCGCATGGAAAAGCAGGAGCTCAAATTTTCGGCGCTGGTGATGGGGGTGGTAGACAGTGTGCCGTTCCAGCAGCGCCGTGGCGACGGAGATCCATCCCAGCAGGCCAGCCTCGGACGGTGAATTGCCCGAATTGCCGCCGGCGTGGAACAGTAGTGAGAACCGTCGGCCTCCGCTTGTTGCCACACGGGAGACCCATTAGTGTCGCGGCGGCTCATGAAATTGCTGTCCCGCAGCCCAGAAACCATGGTCTTCCGCATCGCTAAGCGGGAACATGAGGCTCTGTTGGTGGCGTTGCGGTTGCGGTCTCACCTGTCCCGGGGGCGACGTTCCATCGCCAGCGATACGCCTCGTGAGGACAAATTGCGATCAGCCGAGGAGGATTTGGCCGCAGCCCTCAAAGAGCATCGGGACGCGTTGACCTCAGGAACGGAGAGCCTGCTCGCCGACACGGCGAGGTTTTCGCCTCAGAAGGGCGGCGGTTATCACCTGACCTTGGCGCCGGCGGATTCGGAAATGCTGCTCCAGGCTCTTAATGACGTGCGGGTGGGAGTTTGGGAAAAGCTGGGTTGTCCGGATTTTGAAGGCGGAGATCGTCCCGAACTGAATGACGAGAATTTCCTGTGCTTCTGGGCTCTCCAGGTCACCGACCTGTTTCAGGGGGTGTTGCTGGCAGCGCTTTCCGGGGAGGAGTAATGATCGCCCTGCTGGACGATGGCCTATGGTTCCCCGATCCCCGGAAAGCCCGATCGGATGGCTTGGTAGCGGTCGGCGGCGACCTTTCCGTCGAACGGTTGCTGTTGGCGTATCGCTGCGGGGTGTTTCCTTGGAGCGCTGAACCTATCACCTGGTGGTCGCCCAGTCCGCGCGCCATCTTTGACCTTGAGCACATCCATATCTCCCGCAGCCTGGCTCGAACGCTTCGCAAAGAAACATTCGAAGTGACTTATAACGAGGATTTTGAAGGAGTTATCCGTGGTTGTGCGGATGCGCCGCGACGTGAGGGACAGACGTGGATTTCGCCGGAGTTCATCGCGGCCTACACCCGCCTGCATTACGCGGGACATGCTCATTCGGTGGAGGTGTGGTTTGAAGGCGAGTTGGTCGGAGGGATCTACGGGGTGGCGGTGGGTGGACTTTTCGCGGGTGAATCCATGTTCCATCGGGTGACCGATGCCTCGAAGGTGGCTTTGGTCCACTGTGCTCGTCGGTTGGCGGAGCGCCGATTTTCGCTGTTCGATACGCAGATGGTGACCAATGTCACTTCAGCTTTGGGGGCATTCGAAATCGGCCGGAACGAATACCTGACTCGGTTGGCCAGCGCCGTTTTCCGCAGTTGCGAATTTGTCTGACCGAGTCGCTCGCCGCAATCGTGCGGTCGACTTTGTGAAAAAAATCACAAATGCCGCTTGCCGCTCCGGCAGACCGATTCCAATCTCCGACCGCCGGCGCCAAATTGCGTCGGTGCCGTTGTTTTTATGGCCAATCCTGTAACTGCCGCCGCACCCCAAGTCACCGAGTTCGGTTATAACTCAAAAGTGGAGGGGGAAGTCGTTCACACCACGATGGATGCGGCGATTAACTGGTTTCGTAAAAACTCGCTCTGGCCGATGCCCATGGGTTTGGCCTGCTGTGCAATTGAGTTGATGGCTGTCGGCGCCAGTCGGTTCGACATCAGCCGGTTCGGTTCCGAAGTGATGCGCTTTTCCCCCCGTCAGTCGGATGTCATGATTGTTGCTGGCACGGTGACCTACAAGATGGCCCTCGCGGTCCGCCGCATTTACGAGCAGATGGCCGAGCCCAAGTGGGTCATTGCGATGGGCGCGTGTGCTTCGACCGGTGGGATGTATCGCAGCTATGCCGTGCTGCAGGGCGTGGACAACATCGTCCCGGTGGATGTTTACGTCGCCGGCTGTCCGCCGCGGCCCGAAGCGCTGCTGGATGCTTTGATGAAGCTCCAAGGCAAGGTTGCCAAGGAACCCTTCCTACGGGACTGGAAACGCGACGCCGCGCCGGAGAAGTATGGCCGTCTGGGCCTCGAACTCGGCGAAAAGGGTGAAGTCATCCACCGGTAATCCGCTCTCACCGTGCCTACGCCTCTCGAACTGGCCCAGCAACTGCGCGACAAGTTCCCGGAACTGTTGTCCACCCCTGTGGAATTCCGGGGTGAAGTCACCCTTACCGTGGGGAACTCAGAGCGCGTCGTCGACGTGTGCCGCTATGCCAAGGCCGAGCTTGGCTTTGACCTGCTGCTCGACCTGAGCAGCGTCGACAACTACGGCGACGATCCGCGCTGGACCTTGGTTTACGAGCTCTACGGCGTCGCCCATGCGTGTCACCTGCGGCTGAAGACCAACGTCAGCGAGGAAAAATCCGAGCTGCCGACGGTTTCGGCGGTGTGGCGCACGGCCGATTGGCATGAGCGTGAAGCCTACGACATGATGGGCATCCGGTTCGCCGGGCATCCGGACTTGCGTCGAATTCTGATGTGGGAGGGCTACCCGTATTTTCCGCTGCGGAAAGACTTTCCGCTCGCCGGCAAGCCGACCGAGTTGCCCGAAATCGCCTTTACCCGACCCGCGCCGCTGGAGGGTGGCCCGTTCATCACAACCACCAGCGTGGAAGGCGCCGTTCAACGTGAACCCCGGGCCAGGACTCCGGAGGAATAATTTCATGGCAGTTCAGGAAATCAGCTTCAAGGACACTGCCGCCCGGGCCGCCGCCGGACCCGCGGATGAGTTGCGCGATCTCGAGGGCGACAAGATGGTCCTCAACATGGGGCCGTCGCATCCCTCCACGCACGGGGTGCTCCGTGTGCTGATCGAGATGGATGGCGAGACGATCACCAAGGCGATGCCGGATGTGGGTTACCTGCATCGCGGCGATGAGAAGATCGCCGAGAACATGACGTGGAACCAGTTTATCCCCTACACGGATCGGCTGGATTACCTCGCAACTATCGCCAACAACGTCGCCTATTCGCTGGCGGTCGAAAAGCTGCTCTGCATTCACGACAAGTTGCCGCCGCGCTGCCAATACATCCGCGTCATCTGCTGTGAATTGGCCCGGATTTCCGCCCATCTGCTTGGCCTCGGCGCCTACGCAATGGATGTCGGTGCCCTGACCGTCTTCATGCACACGTTCACGGAACGTGAAAAGATCTACAATTTCTACGAAGCCCTGACCGGCGCGCGGTTCACGACCAGTTACACCCGAATCGGCGGCGTCTCCCGCGACACTCCGGCCGGATGGTGCGAGACGATCCGGAAATTCTGCGACGAGGTGGTCGTGAATTTCGACGAGTCGGAAAAGCTGCTGACCCGCAACCGGATCTTCGTGGACCGGACCCGCGACGTTGGGGTTATTTCGAAAGAGTTGGCCATCGATTATGGGCTCACCGGCCCCAATCTGCGCGGCTGCGGCGTGGATTACGATGTCCGGAAAGCGCATCCATATCTCTGCTACGCGGATCTCGATTTCGACATTCCCGTAGGGTCGGTGGGCGACTGTTACGACCGATATCTGGTGCGGATGGAAGAGATGCGTCAAAGCGTCCGGATCATCCGCCAGTGCCTCGACAAGATTCCCGGCGGTTTTGACAACCAGTCGAAGGAGCCGGTCAACGTGGCCGACGGCAAGATTGTGCTCCCGAGGAAGGACAAGGTGCTCACCAGCATGGAGGAACTGATTCATCAGTTCATGCTCGTAACCGAGGGCGTCAACTGCCCGCCGGGCGAAGTCTATTTCGGTGCCGAGAATCCCAAGGGTGAACTGGGCTTCTACATCAACAGCCGGGGCGGCGGCGCGCCCTACCGGCTGAAGATCCGGGCGCCATCGTTTGTGAACCTGAGCATTCTGCCGGCGATTCTTCCCGGACACCTGATGAGTGACGTGGTCAGCATCCTGGGCTCGTTCGACTTCGTGATGGGCGAGTGCGACCGCTAGCGAATTTCTGCCGATGACCTTTTCCGTTCCTGACAGTTTGGAAGCCCGGCTTGATGAGCTGGTGACGCACTATCCGGTCAAGCGGAGCGCGTCCCTGATGTTCCTGCACGCGTTGCAGGAACATTTCGGGCACATCACCGACGACGCCATCGAGTGGACGGCACGCAAGCTCGGTCTCCAGCCGATCAACGTGCTCGAGTTGGTGACGTTTTATCCGATGTTCCGTCGGGAAAAGCTCGGCCGGACCCACGTGAAGGTCTGCCGCACGCTGAGTTGCGCCCTCGCCGGCAGCGGGGAGTTGCGGGAGCATTTCTGCCAGAAGCTGGGCCTGAATCCGCATGCCCACACGCCGCAGACGACGCCCGATGGCAAGTTCACCGTCGAGTTTGTGGAGTGCCTTGCGGATTGCGGCAACGCCCCGGTGGTGCTGCTGAACGACGACTTGCTGCCCAAGGTTTCGCCGGCTCAGGCCGACGAGATCATCGCGAAAGGGAAGGGGCTTTGAAGAATTGGCTGCCCGACATGGATTTGAACCATGACAAGCAGATTCAGAGACTGCTGTGCTACCGTTACACCATCGGGCAGGCCGGAAGCGGGCGAAAACTAGTGATGTGAAGTTTTGAGTCAAGCATTGCCATGCCGGAACAGCGTAAATTGATTTTGAAGCACGCCGATTCCCCGGGTTACACGCCGGACATCGGGTGCTATCTCCGTCACGGCGGCTACGAGGCGCTGAAGAAGGCTCTCGCCACGGCCCCGCGGGATCTGCCGGATGGCAAGAAGCTCTCGGCTCAGGAAGTGGTCCGTGAAGACGTGAAATCCTCCGGTCTGCGCGGCCGCGGTGGTGCCGGTTTCAGCGCGGGCCTCAAGTGGAGCTTCGTGGACCGTCGCAGCGGCAAGCCGATCTACCTGATCTGCAACGCGGACGAATCGGAACCCGGCACCTTCAAGGACCGCCAGATCATCCACAAGGATCCTCACCAGCTGGTCGAGGGCATGATCATCTCGTGTTGGGCCAACGACGTGAAGCTGGCCTACATCTACATCCGCGGCGAGATGCCTCATGGCGCCCGGCTGCTGGAAGCGGCCTTGGCGGAAGCGCGCGAGAAAGGCTTCCTCGGGAAGAACATTCTCGGCACCGGTTACGACCTTGAGATTTACGTTCATCGCGGTGCCGGTGCTTACATCTGCGGCGAAGAGACGGGCCTGATTGAATCGCTCGAGGGCAAACGCGCCTATCCACGCATCAAGCCGCCGTATTTTCCGGCGGTGCTCGGGCTCTACATGTGCCCGACCATTGTGAACAACGTGGAGACGCTTTGCCACGTGAAGCACATCGTGACGATGGGCCCCGCGGAATACGCGAAGCTCGGCACTCCCAACAACACCGGCACGCGCATCGTCAGCCTCAGCGGCGACGTGCTGAAGCCCGGCTACTTCGAAATCGAGGTCGGCAAGGTCACGCTCGGTCAGCTCATCTTCGACGCCAACTTCGGCGGCGGGCTGAAGCCCGGGCGTTCGCTCAAAGCCATCATCCCCGGGGGGTCGTCTTCGAAAGTCCTGAAGGCCGGTGAGGTGTTCAAACTCAACCGCAAGGGTGCCGACGGGCAGATGACGAAGGTGGACGTGTCGCTGCTGGACTTGCCCTACGACTTCGATTCCCTGCAGGGCGCAGGCACGATGTCGGGCTCGGGCGCCATCATCGTGATGGACGATTCCCGCAGCATGGTGGATTCCCTCGCGAATCTCTCGGAGTTTTACGCGCACGAGAGCTGCGGCCAATGCACCCCGTGCCGCGAAGGCTCGTTGTGGATGGCCAAGGGCCTGCACCGATTGGCACATGGCGATGGGCGGAAGCAGGATGCAGAATATCTGTCGCACATCGCCCAGAACATCCAGGGCCGGACCATCTGCGCCTTTGGTGAGGCGGCCGCGTGGCCGGTGCTGAGCTTTGTAAAGAAATTCAAAGATGAATTTGTGGCCCGGGGCGAAGCCGACGAGGCCGCGAAGTCCAAGGTCGCCGCCGGTCCCACCCGTGACCTCAAACTGGCCGCCAGCCCGAACCAGCACTGATTTCCGCCAACATGTCCAACGCCGCGACAACAGCCCCTGCGCCCGCCGCGCCGCCACCGGTCGAAAAGATCCGGATCAAGGTGGACGGCCGTGACGTCGAGGTTCCCAAGATGCTGCCCAACTGGCAGGGCAAGCTGGAGCCCACGACCATGCTCCAGGCCATCCAGATCGCCGGCGGGGAAGTGCCGCATTACTGCTACCACCCGAAGCTGCCGGTCGCAGGCAACTGCCGCATGTGCCTGGTCGAGTTCGGCACGCCGATGATCGGTCCGGACCGCAGGCCGGTGCTCAATGAGGATGGTTCGCCCAAGATCGCCAAGTCGGTGCTGCCCTACGAGCCGTCCACTCCGCGGGGCGCCATCGCCTGTGCGACGCCGATTTCGCCGGGCATGGAGCTGTATCCGAATTCGCCCGCGACGAAGCAGATGCGCGAGGCGGTGCTGGAGTCACTGCTCATCAACCATCCGCTCGACTGCCCGATCTGTGACCAGGCCGGCGAATGCAAGCTGCAGGAATATTCCGTGCAGCACGGTCAGGCCACGAGCCGGTTCGTCGAGGCCAAGGTGCACAAGCCGAAGGCCGTGGACCTCGGTCCGCGCATCGTGCTCGACGACGAGCGCTGCGTGCTCTGCACCCGCTGCATCCGCTTCACGAAGGACATCGCCGGCGACGACGCGCTCGGCATCGTGAACCGCGGTTCCTACAACACCATCGCGGCGTGGAAGGAGGGCGCGTTCGACAACAACTACACGCTCAACACCGTGGATCTCTGCCCGGTGGGTGCACTGACCTCGAAGGATTTCCGCTTCAAGATGCGGGTGTGGTTCCTCAAGGAAACCAAGAGCGTCTGCACGAGTTGCGGCACCGGCTGCAACCTCACGGTCGGATCCCGTGAGGGCGCGATCCACCGCTACGAACCGCGCGAAAACGATGCGGTCAACGGCCCGTGGATGTGCGATGCCGGCCGCCTCAACTACAAGTGGGTCGGCCGTGAGGATCGGCTGAAGGACGTGCTGGTGCGCGGCACGAAGTCGGGCTGGGCCACCGCGCTGAAGGAAATTTCCGCCCAACTGGCCGCCGCGCCGCGAGGCAGCGTCGCCGTCGTTGCCTCGGCCCGTCAGACAACGGAGGAGCTGTTCCTGCTGAAGAAGCTGGCGACCAAGCTGGGCGCCGTGACCGACTCGGTCGCGCGTCCGGGCGAGGCGGACAAGCTGCTCGTGTGCGCGGACTGCAATCCCAACACGACCGGTGCAATCCTGACCGGCATCGTGGATTGCCACGCGGAAATGGGGCGCAACCTGGCCAAGATCGCCGATGGCATCCGCAGCGGTTCCATCCGGACCTTGGTCGTCTTTGGCGAGGACGTCACCCAACACGGCCTTGGTGCGGACCTGCTCGCGAAGCTCGACATGCTCATCGTCAGCGACATTTTGCCCAACGCGACGACGGCCGTGGCGACGTATCTGCTGCCGGGGTGCGCGCATGCCGAGAAGCGCGGCACCTTTGTCAATGTGAAAGGGCGCGTGCAGAAGTTCATGAAGGCGGTTGAGCCGAAGGGCGAGGCCCGGGCGGAATGGGAAATCCTGCATGAACTCGTCCACCACGTCACCGGCCAGAACGGGTTCAGCACCATCGAGGGGCTGTTCAACCAGATGGCCCAGGAGGTGCCGGCGTTCAGCGGATTGGAATGGGCCAAGCTCGGTGACAGCGGCGTCACCGTTCAGATCTAACGCGACATGGATTCGATCCAATATCTCGACCCCACGACGCAGTTCGTGCTCTTCAGCATCCTGAAGGTGATGCTGGTCTTCGCCGTTGCGATGACCGGCGTGGCCTACTCGGTGCTGGTGGAGCGCAAGGTGTCCGCGTGGATCCAGGATCGCCCCGGTCCCAACCGCGTGGCGCCGTTCTTCGTGGAGTTCATCCCCGTCATCGGGCCTTGGCTCACCCGCCTGGGCATCTTCCAACCGATGGCGGACGGCCTGAAGTCGTTCCTGAAGGAGGACTACACGCCCAGCTACGTGCGGAAGGTGTATTTCTGGCTCGCGCCCGCGATTGCCTGCGTGCCCTCGCTGATGACGCTCGCGGTGATCCCGTTCGGCTCCACGCTGGGCAATCCGGCGAACAAGATGGTCATCGCCGACCTCAACGTCGGCATCCTCTATTCCTTCGGCATCGTGTCGCTGGGCGTGTATGGCATCGTGCTGGCTGGCTACGCGGCCAACTCGAAATATCCGTTCCTCGGCGGCATCCGCTCCAGCGCGCAGATGATTTCCTACGAGCTTGCGATGGGAATGAGCGTGGTCGCGGTGTTTCTTCTCGTCGGCGACTTAAACCTTTCTTCGGTCATCCAATACCAGAGCGGTGGCCTGCACCAATGGCTGATCTGGAAGCAGCCGTTGGCTTTTGTGATCTTCATGATCGCCGCGTTTGCGGAGACCAACCGCCTTCCGTTTGACCTTCCGGAGTCCGAAACCGAACTCGTGGGCGGTTACCATACCGAATACAGCTCGATGAAGTTTGCCCTGTTCTTCATGGGTGAATACGCCGCGATGATCGCCGCCTCGGGCATGATGGTGACGCTGTTCCTCGGCGGCTGGAGTTCGCCGTTCGGCAGCGAGCCGGCGAACACGATGCTGGGGGGGCTGATCCACATCGGCTGGTTCCTGGCCAAGGTGGCGGCGCTCATGGTCGTGTTCATCTGGACCCGCTGGATGCTGCCCCGCTTCCGCTATGACCAGTTGATGGACCTCGGCTGGCGCCGGTTCATCCCGCTGGCCCTTGCCAACATCCTCGTCACCGCCCTGATCGTGGCCTTCACCCACAAGTAATCCCGCATGAGCACCAAGGTTGTTGATCGCGCGCCGCTGACGTTTTACGAGCGCACCTACCTGCCGGCCATTCTCGGCGGAATCAAGGTCACCTCGAAGCACCTCTTCAATACCCTCGTGAAGGGCAAGGCCGTCACGATGGAGTATCCGGAGCAGAAGTGGGTCGTGCCCGACGGCTACCGGGGCGCACCTTACCTGGTGAAGGATCAGGAAGGCGCCACGAAATGTGTGAGCTGCCAGCTCTGCGAATTCGTCTGTCCGCCCAAGGCCATCAAGATCACGCCGCCCGGACCGGAAGGGCAGACGGCCGACCGGACCAACGCGGAGAAGATGCCCAAGGAATTCGAGATCAACATGCTCCGGTGCATCTTCTGCGGCTTCTGCCAGGAAGTGTGTCCCGAAGAGGCGATTTTCCTGCAAAAGGACTATTCCCTCACCGGCCTGAGCCGCGAAGAGATGATCTACGACAAGGAGAAGCTCCTGAAACTCGGCGGCACCCATGCCGGCATCCAGAAGTGGAAGCACAAGCTGGAGGAGGCGCAGGAACAGGAAACGTTCCCGGTCGCGAAGCCATAGGATTTCGTCATGCCCGCCCTGCCCGATCTTCTTTTCTACGGTTTCGCCGGACTGACCCTCCTGTTCGGCTTCCTGTGCGTGGCCAATCCGCTTAGCCGCAACCCGGTGACCAGCGCGATGTTCCTCGTGCTGACCATCTGCTCGCTGGCCGGCCTGTTCGTTCTGCTCAACGCCTTCTTCCTCGCGGCGGTCCAGGTGCTCGTTTACGCCGGCGCGGTGATGGTGCTCTTCCTGTTCGTCATCATGCTGCTCGACCTCAAGGAGGAGGAGCGGCGCAAGCTGAACAAGGTGGCGCTCGGAGCCGGCACCGTGGCGGTCGCCGTGATCGCGGGCATCCTGATCCGGGCGGTCACCTCCGTGAAACCGGTGGCCGACAAGCTGGTGGAGGGAACAACCAAGCCGCTCGGCAAAATCCTGTTCACCCAATACTTGCTGCCGTTCGAAATCCTCTCGCTGCTGCTGCTGGTGGCGATGGTCGGCGTGATCCTGCTGAGCAAGAAGGAGCTGAAATGAGCCTCATTCCCGGACTCCACCACTACCTGATCGTCAGCGCCCTGCTGTTCAGTCTCGGGCTGTTGGGCGTGCTGGCACGGCGCAACCTGCTGGTCATCTACATGGGTCTCGAGCTCATGTTGAATGCCGCGAACCTGGCCTTGGTCGCCTTCTCCCGCTTCAACGCAAATCTCAACGGTCAGGTGATGGTTTTCTTCATCATCACCGTCGCTGCCGCGGAGGTCGCCGTCGGGCTGGCTCTGATCGTGGCGCTCTACCGGAAACGCCAGTCCGCCCACGTCGAGGATCTCACCAGCCTGAAACTCTGATTGTCATGAACAGCGAAGAAGCCAAGACACGAAGAGTTGGAGAATCCATTGCGGCGGAATCCTTGTCTTTGCCATGCCGGCTTTCCTCGCACCTACCCGCCACCGCTGTTCAACCCCTTGCCTGAAATGGACGCCCACGCCGCCCAAACTGCCGTCACCGGTGCCGCTCCGGCCTTCGCCTCGCGGCCGGAGGACATCGCCTGGTTCATCCTGCTGCTGCCGCTCCTCGCGGCGGCCGGCGTCACGCTGATGGTGCGCCGCAACAGTTTCCTCGCGGCCACCTTTTCCATCGCGGCGACCGTCACGGCGTTTGTGCTCAGCTTCGTGCTGTTCCTGACGTTCGGAATCGGCGGAGTGGTGGCGGTCACCTCGCCCTTCTCTTGGCTCCATGCGGGCGAATTGGCGGTGAATCTCGGAGTCACCGTGGACCGGCTGTCCACACTGATGCTGCTGGTGGTCACCGGCGTTTCGGCCCTCGTGCAGGTTTACAGCGTGGGCTACATGCATGGCGACCGGAGCTTCCCGCGCTTCTTCATCGGCCTGAGCCTGTTCACCTTCTCGATGCTCGGCATCGTGTTGGCGGACAACTTCGTGATGATGTTCCTGTTCTGGGAACTCGTCGGCGTGTCGAGCTGGCTGCTGATCGGTTTCTGGTATGAGAAGGAATCGGCCGCGGACGCCGCGAAAAAAGCCTTCCTCACGAACCGTTTGGGCGATTTTGGCTTCCTGCTGGGCATCATCATCATCTGGGCCGCGACCGGCACGGTGAACTTCGCCGAGCTTAGCCAGAAACTGGGGGCGCATCCTGACCTGCTGGGCAATCTCGCTTCGGTGGCGGGTCTGTTGGTTTTCATGGGCGCCATGGGCAAGAGCGCGCAGTTCCCGCTGCACGTCTGGCTGCCGGACGCGATGGAAGGTCCCACGCCGGTGTCCGCCCTCATCCATGCCGCGACGATGGTGGCGGCCGGCGTTTACATGCTGTGCCGGGTATTCTTCCTCTACCAGGTGGACCCGGCATGGCCGGCGGCGCTGGCGTTTCTGGGCCGGATCTCGGCCCTGGACATCATCGCCGTGATTGGTGCGTTCACCGCCCTGCTCGCCGCGCTGATGGCGATCCAGCAGAACGACATCAAGCGCATCCTCGCCTACTCGACGCTCTCGCAGCTCGGCTACATGGTGATGGCGGTGGGGTGCGGCGGGCCGGACGCGGCGATGTATCACCTGACCACCCATGCGGGATTCAAGGCACTGCTGTTCCTCGGGGCCGGCTCGGTCATCCATGCCTGCCATCACGAACAGGACATCTGGAAGATGGGCGGGCTGCGGAAACTCATGCCTAAGACGTTTCTGACCTTTGCGCTGGGCACGGCCGCGCTGGCAGGGCTGCCGCCGCTGAGCGGGTTTTACTCCAAGGACGCCGTGCTGCTTGCGGCGCTCGACAACGGCCATCCGGTGCTCTTCGGCTTCGGGGTGCTGATCGCGGCGATGACCACGTTCTACATGCTGCGGTTGGTGCTGGTGGCGTTTCTGGGCAACAGCCGCAGCGAGTCCGCCGGACACGCTCACGAATCGCCTGGCAGCATGACGTGGCCGCTGCTGATCCTGGCCGTGCCGAGCGTGATGCTTGCCTGGGTTCCTCTGGGCGACTACCTGACGCACCACTTCTTCACCGACCACGGCCATGATCACAGCCACGGCAGCGACGTGATTTCCTTCGGAGCGACGATCTCGGCCGCTTTCGGGATGGTGAACCATGTGCTGTTCGAGCCTTTCAACCATGCCCCGCTGCCGGCGTTCCTGGGGACCGGCGCGCTCATCATCGGGGCCTGGATCGCCGTGACGCTCTACTGGAACGCCGAACGCGATCCGTTGCCGAAGCTGCTCGGAGCCCTCGCGCGGGGCATGAAGAACCGCTACTACTTCGACGAAATCTACGAGGCCATTTTCATCCCGCTGCATGATCTTGTGGCGCGGCTGGCCGACTGGTTCGACCGCTGGGTGGTGGGAGGACTTGTGGTTCGCGGGGCGCACGGCGGCACCGAACTGTTGGGGCGCGCCCTCCGCATCGTGCAGAGCGGTAATCTGCAAACCTACACCTTCTTCTTCGTGGCCGGCGTCGCGCTGGTCGTGCTGATCGCCCTTAAGTAGCCCGCCATGTTTTCGTCACCGCTCACCCCGCTGCTCCTGACCCCGTTGGTGGGGGCACTGTTGATCGCCCTGGTGCCGGGCAACTACCGGGTCGTGCACCGCGCCGTCGCGCTGCTCACCGGCCTGCTGACCTTGGTGCAGGCGTTGGTGATCTTTTCCGGATTTGAAGGCGGCACTGCGGCCCTCCAGTTCGAACAGCTCACCGAGTGGATCCCCTCCGTCGGGCTCAATTACCACGTCGGCGTGGACGGCCTCAACCTGGGCCTCGTGCTGATGGCGGCGCTGGTTTCGTTTGCGGCCATCTGTGCTGCCTGGGAGATCGAACGTCAGGTAAAACTGTTCTATCTGCTGCTGCTGCTGATCTCCGGCGGAGCCATCGGGGCGTTCATCTCGCTCGACCTCATCTTCCTCTATTTCTTCAACGAACTCGCGCTGGTCCCGACGTTCCTGATGATCGGCATCTGGGGCCGCGGCGAGCAGAAGAACTACGCGACATTCCAGATCACGCTCTATCTGACGTTGGGCGCACTGGTGGCGCTGACCGGTCTGATCGCGTTTTACGTGAGTTCGGGCGTCAACACCCTGGACGTCGTTGCGCTCAAGGCCGTCCTGGCTGAAAAGCCACTCGCGGAATCTGCGCAGAAGCTGATTTTCCCGTTGCTGCTGTTGGGCTTCGGCACCTTGGTCGGGCTCTGGCCATTTCACTCCTGGGCCGCTCCGGGATACGCGGCCGCGCCGACCCCGACGGCGATGATGCACGCGGGAGTGCTGAAGAAGGTTGGCCTGTATGTGCTCATCCGTGTCGCTTGGCCCTTCCTGCCGGCCGGAGTGCAACATTGGCTGCCGGCGCTCGCGCTGCTGTGCCTGGGCAATATCCTTTACTGCGGCTGGGTGGCGATGCGGCAACGCGACTTGGCGCTGCTGCTGGGCAATTCGAGCCTCGCCCACATGGGTTTCTGCTTCCTCGGGCTCGCCAGCCTGAGTGTCGTGGGTATCACCGGTGTCGTCCTCATCATGGTCGCGCACGGATTGCTGGCGGGTCTGAGCTTCGCGCTCAACGGCTATCTGCACACCCGCTGCGGCACGACCGAGATGGACAAACTCGGCGGACTCCTTCGCCAGATGCCGTTCATCGGCACGGCCATTGTGATGGCGTTCATGGCGGGATGTGGGCTGCCCGGGTTCGCGAACTTCCCCGGCGAGCTCAGCGTGATGTTCGGCGCGTGGAAGACGTTGCCATGGTTCGTGGTCGCCGCCGCCTGGGGCGGTCTGGTGATCGGCGGAGTTTACATGCTCCGGGCAATCCGGGCAGTCGTTCACGGTCCGGCGAAGACGGAATTCAACCACGTGGGGGATGCCAATTACTGGCGCCGGCTGCCGTTCCTCGTGTTGCTCGCCGCACTGATCTGGTTCGGTATCCGTCCGGATTCCCTCGCCACCTCCATCCAGCCGGTGGTCGCCGAAATCGTAAAATCGGCCACCCCTGCGTCGCCGGTCTCCGCCCCCGCAGCGGTCGTTGCTACCCACTGATCCTTTTCGCCCGATGAACTATTCGCTCCTGACCATCGAGATCCTGGTGACGTTGCTGGGACTGGGGGTGCTGCTGGCCGACCTCTGGGTTCCGGCTTCCTCGCGCCGCCTGATCGGCTACGGCGCCGCCACGCTGGCGGGCATAATCCTCACCTACGCCATCGGCGGGGCTGCGCCGGCGGATGGCACCGCGTTCGGTGGCATGTTCCTCGTGGACGCCATGTCCAACCTCTTCAAGGGCCTCTTCCTGCTGGCGGCGGTGGTCGTGCTGCTGCTGTCGCTCGACTGGTCGGAGAAGCTCGTGGGCTACGCCGAATACTGCGCCCTGATGCTTTTCGCCCTGGTGGGAATGCTGTTCGCCGCTTCGGCCAACGACTTCATCCTGATGTTCGTCGCGCTCGAACTGATCACGATCACGTTCTACATCCTGGTCAGTTTCCAGCGGAACAAGGCCGGTTCCATCGAGGCGGGAGTGAAATACCTGATTCTCGGCGCCGTCGCGTCGGGCTTCATGGTGTTCGGCACTGCGCTGATCTTCGGCGCCGCGAACACGACCAATTTTTTCGAGATCGCCGCCCAGCAGGCGGAACTGGCCAAGTCTCCGCTGTTCTTGACGGGGTTGCTGCTCGCGGTAGTCGGCCTCGGCTTCAAGATCGCGGCGTTCCCGTTCCAGATGTGGGCGCCGGACGTCTATCAGGGCGCGCCGGCGCCGACCGTAGCTTTCCTGGCGACCGGCTCGAAGGCGGCCGGCTTTGTCCTGCTGCTGCGGATCGCCTTCGGCGTGGTGCCGGAACTGACCGCCCAATGGAGCAAGCTCTTCCTTGGCTTGGGCATCGTGACCATCCTTTACGGCAGCCTGTGCGCCATCCCCCAGCGCAGCGTAAAACGGATCATGGGCTACAGTTCGATCGCGAACGCCGGCTTCCTGCTGCTCGGCATTGCGGCCGCCAGCCTGAACGGTTCTGCGGCGGTCATGACCTATCTGGCCGGCTACGTTTTCACCGTGCTGGCCGCCTTTGCGGCGATCAGTGTGGTGGTGGCGCATACCGACAGCGATGACATCAGCGCGTTCGCAGGTCTGGGGCGGCGCTCGGCGTGGCTCGCCACGGCCTTGACGGTCGGCATGGTCAGCTTGGCTGGCATCCCGCCGCTCGCGGGATTCTTTGCGAAATTCTACCTGCTGCGTTCCGTAGCCGACCATGTAGCGGCGGACCGGGCATATTTGATAGCTCTCCTGGTCGCGTGCGCTGGCGTGGTGATCTCCCTTTATTACTACTTCGGCGTGCTGCGGTCGGCGTTCTTTCCCCGCAATGCCGCGGACCTTTCCCCCATTGCCGTGAGCGGCACCACCAAAGTGGCGATCCTGCTCGCGATTGCCGGCACCGTGTATCTCGGCGTGGAACCGGAGCCGCTGGTGAAGAGTGCGAAGCAGGCGGCGGCCGGGCTTTCGGTGCTGCCTGTGACTTCGCAGACCGCCGCGAAGTAGTCTTCGGGCGACTTCCGTGAATCTAGCCGTTCCCGATCGCGGAACGGCAACCACTCAGTAAGCGCCGTTGCCGGCGGAGACTCCCTGGACGATGGCCACCCCGGCACTGGTGCCCAAGCGGTTTGCGCCGGCCTCAATCATGGCCAACGCCGTGGCAGCGTCGCGAATACCGCCGGCGGCCTTCACTCCGAACTTCGGTCCGACCAGTTCCCGCATCAGTGTGACGTCGGCCACGGTGGCGCCGCCACTACTGAAGCCGGTGCTCGTCTTCACGAATTTGGCCTCGGCCTCCACGGCGAGCGCGATCGCCCGGCGTTTCTCGTCCTCGGTGAGGAGGCAGCACTCGAGGATGATTTTGACGGGCGCACCCTGGGCTGCCTCGACGACGTCGCGGAGTTCGCGGAACACGTATTTGTCATCGCCGTCCTTCAGTCGGCCGATGTTGAGCACGAGGTCGATTTCCTGGGCGCCGAGATCGATGACGTTCTCCGTTTCGTAACGCTTGGCGTCCGCATCCATGGCGCCGAGCGGGAAGCCGACCACCGCGGCGACCTTCACCTCTGTGCCTTCCAGCAAATGCGCGGCCTGCACCACGCGGGAGCCGTTGACGCAGACGCTGGCGAACCCGTGCTCGCGTGCTTCCGCGCAAAGCTTGGTGATGTCCGCCGCGGTGACGTCGGGCTTGAGGACTGTGTGATCGATGTGGCGGGCGAGTTCGGCGGCAGTCAGTTGCATGGCGTCACAATGGAGAGGGAGCCGGGAAGGGGAAAGCGGGAAGGAAAAGCACCCGGGCAAGGGGCCTCGCGGGACATCTACTCGGCGGAGTCCGCGGTTTCGATAGCCCTCAGAATCTTGTCGAAGGCCTGCCGGACTTCGCTGAAGTCACTGACATCCACCGTGAACCGTTCGCCCCGATTGGCCCGGGAGACGGCATGTCCGTCGGCGAACAGAAGATTCGCCGTCCGGCGACGGTGGTGGGTTTGGGTCCTGACGTTGAATGATTCCAGTCCCGGCGGCGCGAGAAACTGGGTGTCGATGACAAGCGCCCGCACGGCCTGCCCCAGGCGGTTGGTGCCGAGGTTGTCGAGGCGCAGGTTGCGGGGCGTCTCGGACGCCGGCGCGCCGTCGAACAGTTCGGTGTTGGCAGCGTGGCGGTAATAGTAGCTCCCGCGGGACTGGTGGGTGCCCACGCGGGCCAGTTCGACACCGGCGTCCAGCGGTTGGTCGGCACCTGGGCAAAACAACACGCGCGGCTGCGTGGCCAAATGCTGGTGCAGCAGCAACCCGAGTCCGACCGCGGCGCCTCCCTGCAGGGACAGCAGGCTGGTGGGAGAACCTGTGGAAGGGTAGAAGCTGGCGGGACTCGTAAACGGCGGTGCTTTGGGGCCGTAGGGAATCCGGCCGTCGAAATCTGCGGCGTAGGAGTGGATGGCAATGCCGATCTGGCGCAGGTTGGAAAGGCACGCAGTGCGCTTGGCGGCCTGGTGGGCGGAGGTCACGGCCGGCAGGAGCAACGCCGCGAGAATTGCGATGATCGCGATCACCACGAGCAATTCCACGAGCGTGAAGCCTCCCCCCCGTTGGCCGCGCCGGTTCATCGGCGGCGAATCTCCCTGCTGGCAGCCTTCAGACAAGCGGCAATCTTCGGCGTGTTCAGGGCGTCGGTGTCACGGTGACAATCCGGAAGAAGCGATTGCCTTCACCCAGTGGCAGCGTTTGGCCCAGTTCGCTGCCGTTGCCCTCCACGGCGGTTCCGGTCGCGGACCAGGCGGTGAAATCCGGCGACGCTTCCACCTGATAACGGACTCCGGTCTGAGACGGCCAGGCGAGGTGAATTCCGCCTTCCTTGATTTCCGCGCGCACGCCGAACGGCGTCTCGCCCACGGCGGTCAGGCGGATCCGGTCAAGGTCCCAGTATCCACCCTGGAGTTCCGGGCGAACGGTCGAGATGAAGCGGATGCCAATGGCGTGGTCCGCCCAAGGGTCGCCGGCCTTCACGGTCGGCGTGGACAGGCGTATTTCGGTGAACTCCGTGCGGGTGGGGAATGTTTCGCGAGAGAAGACTACCTCGCGCCGTGCCACCGTCACGGGCAGGCCGCCCTCGACGCGGGCGTATAGCTCGGCTTCGAAGGTGACGCCTTCCAGCATGTTGCCGCCACCACCGATCACCCCAAAAGCCAGTTCGTATGCCCGCCCAATCTCGAGCCTGGCGGTGAACGCGTGTGTCGGCTGAGGATCGTTCCAATCCACGGAGGTGTCGTCCTGAAAAATCCCCACCTCCGGCACGGCAAAGAAGTAAAACGCCTGTTCCCCCTCGCAGTTGACTATGTGGTCGCTGGCGCCGGGAGGTGGATTGCGGAAGACACCGGTCAATTGGTCCCACTCGAAGCCGCCGCCTTCCTGATACCAGGCCGGTTTGGGTGTTTCCTGCCAGTGCTCTATCCGGGTGTTGACGAAGAATGTCGATGGCAACTCAAACGATGAATTGGGCACCGGCACGGATTGGGCGGTCAGCACGGATAGGCCGACCGCAACGAAAGATCCCTGCAATGTCCGCCGGACGGAGTGGGTGATTCCGAAGCGTCCGGGATGTCGGTGAAAACGCCTCACTGCTCGCGGCGGCAGCGTCGCCAGAGCGCACCACCCAAGAGGGCGGCACCGGCGATGATGGCGTAATCCTCCGGTTCCGGCACGGCGGCGAGACGCACATTGTCGGCTTCCCAGTAGGCGGTGCCCGCTACGCCATTGGGTGAGGTCACCGCCAACTGGATGCCGATGTTCTTGCCGACCGCAGCATCACCGGCGGACAGGGTTGGGACATTGACCGTAATTTCGTTCAAAGCGGTGGTGGTGGCGTAATCGGCCGTGGCCGTCACCGGGGTGCTGGCCAAGGTCACCGGGGTGGCACCATTCATGTAGAACAGGCCTACCATGAAAGTGCTTCCGGCGGTCAGGGCGCCGCCTCCGCGAAGGCCGACCGTGAGCGTATAGGCCACATTGGCGCTGAACGTCGAACCGAGGAGTTGGGAAATCGCCACTTGGGGGACGGCAAAAAAGTAGGCGACCTGTCCGCCATCGGCGTTGGTGATGTGCCGCGGATTGCCTGACGGCGCGTTTGGAAAGATCCCAGACAGACTGTCCCAAGAGACTCCAAAGGTGTTGGGGTCAAACCACTCGGGCGGCGGCGATTGCTGCCAGATGTCGATGGCGGTGCTGACGCCCGTCGGGCTGAACGGTCCGGCGGGGAGTTCGAAGGAGTGGTTGGGGACGTCCAGGGCGACCGCGGGCACCGATAGGGCCAAGATTCCGGCGACCGCAAAGTGGCGGGATGCGAAAGAAGAGTGCGACATGCTGCGAGGTGGAAAAATTGATGAGTGAGTAGCGGGGAGTATTGGCAACATTTCGCGAGGAGGCAAGGTGGACCGGATGGCCCTCGCGGCATTTTAGACGAACTGCGGGAAGAAAAAAGGCGTCCTGAAAAGGACGCCCTTCCTGAGTGACGGGAGGCTGCTTACGCCGCTGCCTTCTTGGCGGCCATATAAGCCTTCTGGCGACCGCGGGGAGCCTTGGTGAGGAGCCCCTTCTTGATCACACTCACCGCCACGCGCACGGTCTTGACCGTGCCGTCCGGCTGGAGCACCCGCACACGCTGGAGGTTGGGATAGAACCAGCGCTTGGTCTTGGCGGTCACGTGCGTGCCGATACCACCCTGCTTCTTGGCTTTACCGGAACGCCAGATGTGACGGCCGCGCACGGGGCGCTTACCTGAGATCGGACAAATGCGGGACATATGCTGCCTTACGTCTAAAAGGAGCGTGGTAAGTAGCGGGCTTCCGACGGCCCTGCAAGCCCTTATTTCGTCGGATGCCGTGCGGACACACGGCTGGAAAACTGGCGGACGGGCCGTCCCCGGACATAACGCTGGACTGATTGAAAGGTGGACGATTTCCAGGCTGGCGTGGTGCCTGCGCTTTGGCAGCCTGCAGTCGTTACTCCCCGTTGCCGCCTATGAAAACCTTCCTTTGGAGCCCGCTCGTTGTTGGCCTGTTGTGCCTTCCGCCCGCCTTCGCCGACGGCTCCGTGCCGGAACTTCAGCCTCTGCGCGCCCAGATTCGGCGGGTCGTCGAGGCGTTGGACTACGTGGGTGCGCCCCTTGCTGAGGCTCAGCGGGCCACGATCGAGGGCGCGTTGGGCGAGAACAATGCCGAATTGGCGGTGGCGAAGCTCCATGCCGCGCTCGCCCCAAGAACCCTGTTCCGCGTGAACATCAACCCCGAGATGCGCGTAAAGGTGGCCGCCGGGGACGCCAAGCCCGAGTTGGTGGAGGGGGGCTGGACCACGTTTCTCGTGCGGGTGGACAACGAGGCGGGGACGACGGCCGAACTGCGCGCCACCAGTCCCCAAGCCCAACGCGTCGCGAATTCGTCCGCGGACAAGACCGCCGACCTGTGGCTGGACCTGGATGTTTTCAAGGGCCAGCCGCTGCGGAAGGAGTTGGGCGGCCTTAGTCTCGAATACCGCCTGATCCAGCTTTACGCGCGGGATGCGGGGAAGCGGGAAGCGAAGATCTCCTTCAACGTCGGTCAGGGGACGCAGGATCTCGGGTTCCGCAGCGAAGCCGATGTGCTGTTCACCTGCGCGCCGGCCCACGAGGTGAAGCTCCGGGTGCTCGACGAACAGGACCGGCCGGTCACCGGGCAATTGCTGGTGACCGATGCTCAGGGGCATGTCTTCCCCGCCATGTCCAAGCGCCTCGCGCCGGACTTTTTCTTCCATCCGCAGGTCTATCGCGCCGATGGGGAGACCCTAAAGCTGCCAGCGGGCAAATACTCCGTGCAGTTCGCCCGGGGCCCCGAGTCGCTCGTCGAGAAGCGCGAGGTCGAAGTGAAGCCCGGAGCGAATGAATGGCGTTTCCAGGTCCGGCGCTGGATTGATCCGGCCAAGCTCGGCTGGATTTCCGGCGACCACCACATCCACGCCGCCGGCTGCGCGCATTACACCAAACCCACCGAGGGCGTTCATGCGCCCGACATGATGCGCCACGTTCTCGGCGAGGATCTCAAGGTCGGTGCGAACCTGACGTGGGGGCCGTGCTTCGATTACCAGAAGCAGTTCTTCACCGGCGTGGACGACAAAGTGTCCCGCTGGCCGTGGATTCTCCGCTACGACGTCGAGGTGAGCGGGTTCGGTTCACACCAGTCCGGCCACCTGTGCCTGCTGCGCCTGCGCGAACAGATGTTTCCGGGAGGGGACTCCATGCATCATTGGCCCAAGCTCGGCCTCAACACTCTCCGGTGGGCCAAGAAGCAGGGGGCGCTCGTCGGCCCCGCGCACAGCGGCTGGGGGCTGGAGCTCAACTCCACGGAGCTGCCCAACTTCACCGTGCCGCCGTTCAACGGCATCGGGGCCAACGAATACATCGTGGACGTGACTCATGAGGTTCCCGGACCCGACGGCAAGCTGGTGCCCGCGGTGGACTTCGTCTCGACCGTGGACACGCCGTTCCCGTGGGAACTGAACATCTGGTATCAGACCCTGAACGCCGGCTTCCGCACCCGCATCAGCGGAGAAACGGATTTTCCGTGCATCTACAGCGAACGCGTCGGTCTCGGTCGCAGTTACGTGAAGCTGCCGGAGCAGTGGACCTACGAGGACTGGTGCGAGGGCATCCGCGCCGGCCGCAACTACGTGAGCGACGGTCTGAGCCATCTGATCGACTTCAAGGCGGACTCCGCCGTGATGGGGGAAAATGGCAGCGAGTTGAAGTTATCGTCCGCGAAGCAGGTGAAGTTCAGCGTGCGCGTGGCCGCCCGCCTGGACGAAACGCCGCAATCGAACATCAAGCAGCGCAAGTTCTCCGAGCATCCCTACTGGCATCTCGAACGCGCGCGCCTCGATGGCTCCCGCACCGTCCCGGTGGAATTGCTCCAGAACGGCTTCGTGGTCGCCAAGACGAACCTGGTCGCCGACGGCTCGTTTCAGGATGTCTCCTTCGCGCACGAAGTGACGCGTTCAAGCTGGTTCGCGGTGCGCATCCTGCCGAGTTCCCACACCAATCCCATTTTCGTGGAAGTTGGGGGCAAGCCGATCCGCGCGTTTCGTCGCAGCCTTGAATGGTGTCTCAAGAGCGTGGACCGATGCTGGCAGGAGAAGGAACGCTTCCTGAAGGGCGAAGAGCTCGCCCAGGGCCGTGAAGCCTACGAACACGCCCGCGAAGTGTATCGTCGCCGGCTCGCGGAGTGCGAGTGGGACTGACTGATGGCCGGCTTCATCCAGCAATGCGTTGTCCGAGGTGTTGTGACTTTCGGGCTGGCGGCGTGGGCAGCGTTGCAGTGCGGGGCCGATGTTGGGCTGGCGATCGCATCCAGCGGCGAGGGCCCGGGGATGCGCGCCGCCATGGCGGCCGACGGCAGTCGTTTCGCGGTGACCCGGGCGTGGGCCGGTTCCGCCGAAACAAACCGCTGGTGGTGGCAGATTGCGTTCCTGGAGCCGCGGTGGGTCGGGAGCATCCTCCAAATCCACGGCGATCACGAGTTTGTGCTGCGGCACGCACCGAAGGACTACGGGTGGGAAGCCAGTGACGACGGGCAGTCATGGCGGCCGCTCGCCGGAGCTGTGCAGGCGGACGAGCGTCGGCTGTTTCGCCTGCATCGCCTTTCTCGCGCGGAGAAGTTCCGCTTCCTCCGGCTCAACATCCGGGCCGCGCACGGTGAGTTCCCAGTTCTGCGCGAAGTCGAGTTCTACGCCGAGACGAACGCCGTCGTTTCCTTTCCGGACTGGATCGTCGCCGTGAACGTGACACATGACGCCACGCTGCCGGGGCACGGACAGGAGTTCATCCCGCTGGCGAAGGCATGCGATGCTGCGCTTCAGGCACAGCAGGTTTGGCTCACCGATTTTCGGAACGAATTCCTGAACACCGAGCCGCGGCCGCTCGCTGCGTTTCTCTCGGGCAGCTTCAAGGACTGGTGCGAGGTGAACCGCGAACACTGGCGCGGCGTCCAGGAGGTGCTGCGTTCCCGCAAGCTGCCGCTCTGGGCTTCGTGCGGAGGCGCGCAGGGGCTCGCGTTGGTTTCGGAATACGGGGTGGACCAGCCATGGGATTGTCCGCATTGCCGTGACCCTCGGAATCCGAAAACACCGCTCTACACCCACATCGGCCACCCGTCGGGCCTGGCGCTTGCCTGCGGCAAATACGACCACTGTGTCTTTGAGCGCGGTCCGTTTGCTGTCCGCCGACTGGGCAACGATTCCGCGTTCGCCGGCTTGCCCGAAGAATTCACCGTGATGGAAAGCCATTGTGGGCAGATTGCGTGGGCACCCAAAGGCTGGGAATTGATCGCGACAGCCGGTCCGACTGGACTGACCAAGACCCAGTGTCTGCGGCTGGGCGGCTACCCGATCTACGCGGCGCAGTTCCACATCGAGATGGCTGGCACGCCCGAGGTCTCGCGGCGGATCATGGGCAACGTTTTGGGGGAGGCCCGCCGCTGGCGTGACCGGCCGAGTTCGGCTGGCTTGCTGAAGAGGAATTAACCTGCCCGAAAACAGGGACGCCGCAGGCCGGGCTTGCCGGGGCCGCCGGAAAAACGCGAGCTTGGCCCGAGGCTGACTTTGGGTCGGCCGACGCATGAATCCGCTTTCCCCGTTCACCCGCTGGCTGGCCCGGAGTCCGGTCGCGTTCACGCTGCTCGCGTCGGCGTCGGCGTTCGGAGCCTACACCTGCATGTATGCGTTCCGGCGGCCGTTCACGGTGGGGACGTTTGAAGGGCGCGAGCTCTGGGGTTTCAAGTTCAAGGTGCTGCTCGTGGTGGCGCAGATGCTCGGCTACGCGCTGTCCAAATTCACCGGCATCAAAGTTGTTTCCGAGGCGAAACCGGGCACCCGCATCACGATGATCGCAGGGTTGCATGCGGTCGCCTGGCTGGGACTGCTCATGCTGGCCCTGCTGCCGTCCGAATTCGCCCTGCTGGGCATGTTCCTCAACGGCCTTCCCCTCGGCATGATCTGGGGACTCGTGTTCAGTTTCCTCGAAGGCCGTCGGGTGACGGAGTTCCTCGGTCTGGGCCTGAGCGTGAGCTTCATCTTTGCCTCGGGGTGGGTGAAGTCCGCGGGCGCGATCGTCATGAAATCGTGGCAGGTCGGTGAACTTTGGATGCCGGCCGTGACCGCGGCGCTGTTTGTGCCGCCGCTGGCCCTGTGCCTGTGGGTGATGAGCCGGTTGCCGCCGCCCAATGAGCGGGACATCGCGGAACGGGTGAAGCGCGAGCCGATGGACAAGGCAGCCCGCTCCCGGCTGCTCCGGGAACTGGGGCTGCCATTGGCCACTCTGGTCGGGCTCTATCTGCTGCTGTCCGTGTATCGCGACCTCCGGGACACATTCATGGTGGATGTGCTCAAGGAACTGGGGCAGACGGTGAAGGCCGATTTCTTCGGTCGCGTGGAGACCTTTGCCGGGCTGGGAGTGATCGTGGCGTTGTCCGGGCTGTGGTTCATCCGCGACCATTGGCGCGCGCTCGGCACCTACTTGGTGATCATCCTTGCCGGCACCACGTTGGTCGGGGTGAGCAGTGCGCTGTTCCGGGCGGGCAACGTGTCAGCCTCGTGGTGGATCGCGCTGACGGGCCTGGGAGTTTACCTCGCCTACGTGCCGTTCAACAGCATTCTCTTCGACCGCCTGCTGACTGCGACACGCCGGGTGGGCACGGCGAGTTTCCTGATTTACGTCGCCGACGCCTCCGGTTACGCGGCCACGGTGGCGTTGTATTTGGGACGCCTGTTCGGGCTCAAGGGCGTCAGTTGGACCCAACTGACGATGATGCTCGCCAGCGGATTAGCATGGGTCTCGCCCGTGCTGCTGGCGCTCGCCTGGGTGGGACTCAATCGTCAGCGCCAAGCCGCTGGTCAGCCGCCGGCGGCGTCCTGACGGGGAGGCTGCGACTTAAGCGGACTCGTGGCTCTCGGCCCAGCGGGCCATCAGCCACAGCAGGTCGCTCAGGCGGTTCAGGAAAATGATGATCTCAGGATTGCGCAGCTGACCGGCCTCGTGCAGCGCCACCACGCGCCGCTCGGCCCGGCGGGCCGTGGTGCGAGCCACATCGAGGGCGGCGGCCGCGAGGTTCGCGCCGGGTGTGGCCCAGCCCTTGAAGCTGACGTTCTGCGCCTCGATTTCCGCCACCACCGTGTCGAGCTGGGCTGTCATGGCGGGCGTCACCAGCTTGAAGCCGTCCGCGACATAGCGTTCGAGGTCGTCCACGCCGGTGGCGAGTTCGCCCATCGCGAGGACAAGGTCCTGCTGGATCCGCAGCAGGTGATCGCGGAGGAACGCCTGCCGGGCATGGGCGCGGGCCAGTCCGAGGGCGGCGTTCAATTCGTCCACGCTGCCGTAGGCCTCGACGCGGGCATGGCACTTCGAGACCCGGCGGTTATACATCAGACCGGTGGTGCCGGCGTCGCCGGTGCGGGTGACGATGCTCATTGGCGACGGAGGGTGGGGCGCTTTCGGGTTTGTGCAACTGGCGCGTGGTGGTTTTTCCTCGGGCGTCCTGATGAGACGACCGCTGCTCTGGCCCGCGCTGCTGTTCGCCCTCGGCGTTGCGCTGGGCGAAGGGTTCGCCGCGCCGCTGACGGGATTGCTGCTGGCAACTGCGGGCCTGCTGGTGGCCGCGGCGTTCACGGAACGGTTCCGCTGGCCGCTGCTGCTGGTTGTTTCATGGCTGGCGGGGTGGGCCCATTACCGGCTGCACCAGGACCGGCCGGCGCCGCACGACCTGCGAACGCTCGTCGGCACCAATGTGGTGCTGGCACGGTTTCGCGCGGAAATCCGGGACACTCCGGCCCTGAAACTCGTGGAACGCCGCGGGCAGCATTACGGGCGAACCCTCTTTCGGGTGCGGGTCACCGCGTGGGAAAATCAGGGAACATGGCAACCGGCGACGGGCGACATCGCGGTAAGCCTCAAGGGCGCGCCGCCGCGGGAGCTGTTCCGCACCCAACACCTGGAACTACACGGGGCGCTCCGGCCGCCGCCGGGCCCGGTAGCACCCGGGCTCTTCGATTACGCGACGCACCTTCGGCATCAGGGCTGTTGGTTCATGCTCATCGCGGACGGATCCCATGATTGGCGCCTCGCGGAAGATGCCGAAACCGTCCCGCCGCTGAGCGAGCGGTTCCTGCCGTGGGCCCAGAAGACCTTGGCGCGCGGACTGCCGGATGATGAATCCACGCGCCTGCTTTGGGCGATGGCCCTGGGCTGGAAGACCGCCCTGACCGACGAGGTGGACACCGTCTTCATGGAGTCCGGAACGATGCATGTGTTCGCGATTAGCGGCCTGCACATCGCCCTCATCGCCGGGCTGATTGTGGCGTTGCTGCGCGCGGTGCGCCTGCCTCGCCGAATCTGCGGACTGCTGGTGATCCCGCTCATCTGGTTCTACGTCGCGGCAACGGGTTGGCAGACGTCCGCGATCAGGTCCGCCCTGATGAGCACGGTGGTCATCGGTGGCTGGATGCTGGAACGGCCCGCCGACCTGTTCAATTCGCTCGCCCTGGCTCTGCTGGCGGTGCTGCTGTGGGAACCCGGCCAGCTTTTCCAGGCCAGCTTTCAGCTTTCGTTCGGGGTGGTAGCCGGCATGGCACTCCTGGTGCCGGCACTGGAACCACGGTTGCTGAAGCTGTTCCGGTTCGATCCCGATCCGTTCCTGCCGGAGGAATTGCGTCCCCGCTGGCAACGCTGGCTGGAACTGCCTTTGCGCAAGATTGCCCTGCTGCTCGCGGCCAGTCTGGCCGCCCAGTTCGCGTCGCTGCCGCTCACGGTCCACTACTTCCACCTGCTCAATCCGGTGAGCCTCCTCGCCAATCTGCTCGTGGTGCCGATGTCAGCGTTGACGCTGTCTGCCAACGTGGCGTCGCTGGCCGTGGGCGAGCTCTGGCCGGGGCTGAGTGAGGTCTTCAACGCCAGCGGGTGGCTTTCGATGCACGGAATGATCGCGGTCAGCCGGCAGGCCGCCGAGGTTCCGGGCGGGGTTTGGTATGTGGCGTCGCCCCCCTGGCCGTGGTGGCTGCCATATTACGGGACATTGGTGGCGGTTGGCGCCGGATGGGCTGGGCGGGATGCCGTTCGGAAGTGGTTCGGGGCGTTCGTCGGGATGAGCGTCTGCGCAGCGCTCGTGACCGGTTGGCGGTGTTCCCGCTGGCATCAGCTGACAATCCTGCCGGGTGGCAAAGCCATTATCGTGGACGCTCCCGGCCGGGCGAATGACCTGCTGATTGATGCGGGGAACGAGTCCACCGCCAACGCCATCCTGATCCCGTTCCTGCATGCGCAAGGTTGGAACCGCGTGCCCCACCTTCTGATCACGCACGGCGATCTGCAGCACGTCGGTGGCAGCGAGGTGCTGTTCTCGGCGTTGCCAGTGGACGAACTGAACCTGAGCGCGACGAACTCCCGTTCGCCCGCCTTTCGTCGCCTGCTGGCGCTGGCCAATGGGCAGGGCGTCCACCGACGGCAGGTTTATGCCGGTGACGAAGTGGCCGGATGGACAGTGCGGCATCCCGCGCCGGGGGACCATTTCCCGGCCGCGGATGACGGTGCCGTGGTGTTGCAGCAAACCCTCGCCGGCCGCCGGGTCACGTTGCTCTCCGACTTGGGCAGGGGAGGGCAGGCGGCTTGGTTGAACCGGGACGAAGAGTTCGCCAGCGACATCGCGATCGCCGGACTGCCGCGGGAAGGGGAGCCGTTGGGAGAGGCCCTGCTCAAGAAGATGCAGCCGACCTTTGTGCTGGTGGCTTCCGCCGAGTATCCCGTGCAGGAGCGCGTGAAGCCTGCCACCCGGGCACGTCTCGAGCAGGGCGACGCGGCGGTGTGGTTCAGCGAAGACGCCGGCACGGTGCAGTTGCTCGAATCCGCAGACGGATTGCGCGCCCAAGCGATGGACGGGCGTTCTTTGGACTTGCCGCGCCGCGCGTCGCCGTGAGCGGACTTTTGTTACGTTTCCTGAGGACACCTTTTCACCTCGGCTGAAGAGACTGCTGTCCGATGCCGCAACGTGCGGTCAGGAGGCGGCGCGGTAGCTCCGCCTCGCCGGGAGACGGTGTTGCTGCAGCCACACTGCGCCGGTCCGCCCAAGTCACGGGTTGCGCCCGGGCAGCGGGTCTGCGATGCCACGGCGACACTCCCACCGGTCACGTTCCATGAAGCCTGTTTCTTCAGAATCCGCCGCTGCACCGCGGCTGCAGTCGCTCGATGCCTTCCGCGGACTGATCATGTTCACGCTGCTGTGCGGCGGCATTTTCCATTCGCTGAAAGACCACCCGACGTGGCACTGGCTGTTCCTTCAGAATGAGCACGTGGCGTGGGCCGGTTGCGTTTATTGGGACCTGATCCAGCCGGCTTTCATGTTCATGGTCGGCGTCTCGATGCCGTTCGCCTTCGCCCGCCGCGCGGAACTGGGTGATCCTTGGCCGAAGCAGCTCCGGCACGCGCTGCTCCGCGCCTTCAACCTGATGCTCATCGGCATCCTGCTGGACCATTTCGGCTCGGAGAAAGTCCAAGTCGGCTTCATCCGCGTGCTCCAGCAGATTGCCATCGGTTACGTGATCGCATTCTTTGTCGTGGGCCGCGGATGGCGGACCCAGGGCGCGGTCGCCGTCGGGCTGCTCGTGGGCTACCAGTTGCTGTGGATGTTCAATCCGTGGAACGGGTCCGACGGACCGTGGGCGATGGGCAACCAGAACCTCGGCAGCGCGTTCGACCAGTGGCTGATCGAGCGCACCTACTCGGGTTACTACGTCGGGCTGAACGCCGTTCCGAGCGCCGCCACGATCATCTTTGGCGTCATGGCTGGAACCCTCATCGCCGGCGCCGAGGCGAAGCGGAACGGCGGCGAAACACCGCCGGCCGACCGGAAGCGCGTGGGCTTCATCCTGCTCGCCGCCGGGATCGGGGGTATCGTGTTCGGCTTGGCGGCAAGCCCGTGGTTTCCGCTAATCAAGCGCATCTGGACCCCGAGCTTTGCGGTGTATGCCGGCGGTTGGACGACGCTGATGCTGCTCGCGTTCTACTGGCTGATCGAGCTGCGCGGCGCACGGCGCTGGTCGTTCCCGCTGGTGGTCGTCGGCACGAACTCGATCGCCGCCTACGTGCTCGGCAACTCGTTCGGTGGCTGGTTTCGCAGCGCGAGCGGCGCGTGGATCGGCTGGCTGCGGGAACCGCTCGGGGAAGTCTGGTTTCCGGTGTTCCAGCGCGGGCTGTTCGCCGTGGCCGCGTGGGGCGTGCTGTATTGGCTGTGGCGTCGGAAGATCTTCTTCAAGGCGTGAGCATTCGACAGGAAGGGCTCCGCCGCCCACAGTCCCGCTCCGGTGGTGAACGGAACACTCAGCAACACGGGATCGGCGGACGAAACGGCTTCGCGGCGTCTGCCGGAACTGCTCGCGCCCGCGGGCGATTGGGAATGCGCGCGCGCCGCGGTCGAGAACGGTGCCGACGCGATCTACTTCGGCCTGGAACGGTTCAATGCCCGGATGCGGGCGCACAATTTCACCGCTGCCGATCTGCCGGCCCTGATGGAGTTCCTCCACCGGCGGGGCGTGCGTGGTTACGTGACCTTCAACACGCTGGTCTTCACGGATGAGTTGGGCGACGCCGCGGAATATCTGCGGGCCATCATCGCCGCCGGCGTGGACGCGGCGATCGTTCAGGACATCGGCATCTGTCGCCTGATCCGGCGCCTGTCGCCGGATTTCCCGATCCACGGTTCGACGCAGATGACCGTGACGAGTCCTGCCGGCGTGGAATTCGCCCAGCGGCTCGGGTGCAATCTCGTAGTCTTGGCGCGGGAGAATTCCATCGCGGAGATCCGTTCCATCCGTGAAGCCGCCCAGGGCGACAACGGGAGCCCGGTTTCCCTGCCGCTGGAAGTGTTCGTGCACGGTGCCCTGTGCGTGGCCTACTCCGGACAATGCCTGACGAGCGAATCGCTCGGCGGCCGCAGCGCCAACCGCGGCGAGTGCGCGCAAGCCTGCCGGATGCCTTACGAGCTGATCTCCGACGGCCGCACGGTGGACCTCGGCGACCGGCGTTACCTGCTGTCACCGCAGGACCTTGCCGGCTTGGAGGTGCTGCCGGAGCTGGTGGCCGCCGGGGTTTCGTCGCTCAAGATCGAGGGTCGGCTCAAGTCTCCGGAATACGTCGCCAGCATCACGCGGGTGTATCGGCGCGCTTTGGACCGGCTGGCTGCGGAAACCGGGCCGGCCTCACCGGATGAGCCAACTGGGACGACCGAACGGTATGAGCTGGAGATGGCCTTCTCCCGCGGCCTCTACCCGGGCTGGTTTCGCGGCATCCAGAATCAGGAGCTCGCCCATGCGCGGTTCGGCAAGAAGCGCGGTGTCCTGATCGGCGAAGTGCTCCGGGTGGACCGCGAACGGGTGCTGGTGCGGCAGCGAGGTCCGGTGAAACCCGGCGATGGCGTCGGCTTCGATGCCGGCCGGCCCGATGAAGCCGAGGAGGGCGGTCGGGTTTACGAAGTCCAGCCGGCCGGTCGGGTTGAAGCCGGCGAACTCTGGCTCGCGTTCGGACGGGGTGCGGTGGACTTCGGGCGCATCCGTCCCGGCGACTTGGTGTGGAAGACCGACGATCCGGAACTCAACCGTGAACTGCGCAAGACCTTCGAGGGGGAGGCCATCCGGCATCAGCGGCCGGTGCGCGCGGAGGTCCATGGGCATGCTGGCGTGCCGCTGACATTGCTGCTGGAGGACGCCGAGGGTCGCGTGGTTCGGGTCGAGTCCAGCGTGCCGCTGGCCGCCGCCGAGAAGCGGCCGCTGACCACGGAATCGTTACGGGACCAGCTAGGCCGTTTGGGCGGCACGCCGTTTCGCCTCGGGGAAATCTGCAACCGCCTCGAAGGCGAAGTTATCCTGCCGATGAGCGAGCTCAACCGGCTGCGACGCGAGGCGGCGAACCAGTTGGAGCAGATCCGCGCCCGGCCATTGCGTTGGCAGATGAATGACGTCGCCAGTGCGGGGAAGGCATTGTTTTCAGCAGGGCAGGGAGGGCACGACAACGGGGATCGCGCCCCGGAACTCATCGTCCTGGTGCGCAGTCTGGACCAGCTCACGGCGGCGATCGAATGCGGCGCGGAGACCTCTATTGCGACTTCGAGGATCCCAAGCGTTACCGGGAGGCGGTCGTCCAGTTTCACACCGCGCGGGGTTGTCGGCTGGGACCGTCGGGCCGGGCGCCCGAAATCTGGGTGGCGCCGCCGCGCATTACGAAGCCGGGCGAAGAATGGATTTTGAAACAGGTCGCGTCGGCCAATGCCGACGGGGTGTTGTGCCGCAACTGCGATCACCTGAAGTTCTTCGCGGGCGGACGTCGGCGCGGGGATTTCTCGTTGAACGTGGCGAACCCGCTGACGGCGGAATACTTCATCCGGGAACAGGGTTTGGAGCGGGTCACAGTCAGCTACGACCTCAATGCGGCCCAAGTGGAGGCCCTCCTCGCGGCGGCCCCGGTGGGTTGGTTTGAGCTGACCTTGCACCAGCACATGCCGATGTTTCACATGGAGCACTGCGTGTTCTGTGCGTTCCTGTCCACCGGCAAAGACTTTCGCGACTGCGGCCGGCCCTGTGACCAGCACGCGGTGAAGCTGCGCGACCGCGTTGGCATGGAGCATCCGCTCAAGGCTGATGCCGGCTGCCGCAACACCGTGTTCAATGCGCGGGCTCAGACCGGGGCAGAGTTTCTCGACCGGTTTCGGGCCCTGGGAGCGCGCGTGTTCCGGGTGGAGTTCGTCAATGAGTCGGCCGACGAGGTGAAACGCACCCTGGCGGCCTACCGGGCCTTGCTGCGCGGGGAGCTAAACGGCCAGCAGCTCTGGCAACAGCTGAAGCTCCACAGCCAGCTTGGGGTCACTCGCGGGCAGTTGGAGGGACTCGAAGTGCGCAAGGTGTTCCCGAAGGCCCCGGCAGCGCGCTGAAGTCCGGCGGGACTGATGTTTTGCTCCCCTCCGCTGTCCTTGGCTGGGCTGACTTCAGGCCCGTTGCCGGTGGAAGGTTCGGCGGCGTAAGCGGGTTGTTCCCTCTCCTGGGGAGAGTGATAGGGAGAGGGCTGGCGTCCTTCCATCTGGCCGAGTTTGGCGGAAAAAAGTGAGGTTGGCCCGCCCTCACCCCGGCCCTCTCCCCCAGGGAGAGGGGGAATTCGTAGCCAGCACCAAACCTAACAAAGCCCCCGATGGCAGCCTCGTTTTGGCCCCAATCAGTAGCCGGGAACTGAAATCGTCCGCCGCAATCGCAGTTCTCCAACGTCGAAAGCAAAGCGGGTTGCGGGGCAACCCGCCCACAACCCGCCTCGATTCCACCGACCGGTCGGACCTTGGCATCAGCTCACCCAGCCCGCGCGATACGGGGTGCGAATGAGGCTGTTGGCCTCGGGCACGTTGGTCACCTTGAGGTTCTTGGCGTCCCACTCGATGCGTTTGCCGGTGCGGACGGCCACGTTGCCGAGCAGGACCGTTTCGGTGACCGGGCCGGCGACGTCGAAGTTCGAGTAGGCCTTGGGGCCGCCCTTGCAGGCGCGGATCCATTCCTCGTAGTGGCACTTGTCCCAGTTGTCGTATTTCGGGAAGACGCTTGGGAGGTGCGAGAACTCGCTGTAGTTGCGCGTGGACAGCAGCCGCCCGCCGCCGTCGTAGTTGGTCAGCATCGTGTCGTTGGCCCCGACCAGCAGGATGCCGTTGCCGTCATACTTGGCGCCCGGGAACAGGCTGGCCGGGGGCAGGTTGCCGCCGTCATACCAGTGGAACTTGAAGGCCGGCTGGCCGTTGCGGGCGGGGAAAGTCCAGATGATGTGCGACTTCTTGGGCGCGGTCTCGGCGGTGCCGCCTTCGCTCTCGGCCTCAATGGTGACCGGATCGGAAATGTCGAGGACCAAGGCGGCGAGGTTCAGCAGGTGGCAGCCCATGTCGCCGATGGCGCCGGTGCCGAAATCCCACCAACCGCGCCAAACGAAGTGCCCCCACGCCGGGTGATAAGGCCGGGCCGGCGCGGTGCCGAGCCACAGGTCATAGCTGAGTTCGGGTGGCACCGGCTTGGAATCCGTCGGGCGCTGGATGCCCTGGGGCCAGATCGGCCGGTCAGTCCAGCAGTGCATTTCGCGGATCGGACCGAGCACGTTGGCCTTCACGAGGTCGGCATCGCGGCGCAGCTTGGGATGCGAGATGCCCTGGTTGCCCATCTGCGTGGCGACGCCGGCGGCGCGGGCGGCCTTGGTGAGTTCCCGGGCTTCCCACACCGTGTGGGTGAGCGGCTTCTGGCAGAAGACATGTTTGCCTTCCTTCAGCGCGCGCAGGGCCGGCGGGAAGTGCATGTGGTCCGGCGTGGAAATGGTCACGGCGTCGAAACCGCTGCCGAGTTCGTCGAACATCTTCCGGTAGTCAGCGTAACGCTTCGCCGCCGGGAACTTCTCCCCGGCTTTGGCCAGATTCTTGGCGTCCACGTCGCACAGGCCGACGAGGTTCTCCGAATCGCAGCCGTTCATGTCCACCCAGCCTTTGCCGCCGACGGCGACGCAGGCGATGTTCAGCCGGTCGTTCGCGCCCAGCACACGGCGGCGGCTGACATACGGCGCGGCACAGCCCGCAAGGGCGGCGGAACCGGCGAGGAGGGCGGATTGCTGGAGGAACTGGCGACGGGATTGGACGGAATTCATGGCGCTGGCAGACGCGGTTGGAACGGAGTGCATTCGTTTTGTCGGGGAGACGGAGGCCGGCCACAAGCTTGGAAATCGGGCAGTCTTAATCTGGATTCCAGCTCGTTCTCCTATTCTGGCAATTCGCAGAAAAAGAGCAGGAGAACGAGCAGGATCAGGACACGGCCGGAAATCGCGCTGAATGGCTGGGCCGGGAGAAAACGTCGGAACCGCCACCGCGCATGACTCCCCTTCGCTCGCTCAATCGCCGCCGCTTCCTCCAAGGCGGCAGCCTGGCCGCCACTGCCCTGGTCGCCGCACCGTGGGTGCGCACGGCGGAACCGGGGCGGAAGTTCCGCACGGCCCTGCTCGGTTGTGGCTGGTGGGGCCGGAATATCCTCAAGGAAGCCATCGCGAGCGGCCGGGTGAAGGTGGTCGCGCTGTGCGACGTTTATGCCAACGCCCGCGAGACGACGGCCGAGCAGGTCACGGACCTGAACGGCGACGAACCGAAAACCTACAACGACTTCCGCGAGCTGCTGGCCAAGGAGAAGCCCGAGATCGTCCTCATCGCGACGCCGGACCATTGGCACGCGCTCCAGACCATCGCCGCGGTGAAGGCCGGCGCCCACGTCTTCGTGGAAAAACCCACCGGCCACACCGTCAACGAAAGCCGCGCCATGCTCCGCGCCGCACGCGACAGCGGCCGCATCGTGCAGGTGGGACTGCACCGGCGGATTGGGCCACACCACGTCAGCGGGATGAATTTACTCAGGTCCGGCGCGGTGGGCGACGTGGGCATGGTGCGCCTGTTCGCCCACGGCGGCGGTGGCCGGGAGAAACCCAGCGCCAACAGTGAACCGCCCGAGGGTATGGACTGGGACCTGTGGTGCGGTCCGGCGCCGAAACGGCCGTTCAACTCGCGCATCCATCCCGGCGGCTGGCGCAACTTCCTTGACTACGGCAACGGCCAGCTCGGCGACTGGGGCGTTCACTGGCTCGACCAGGTGCTCTGGTGGAGCGGCGAGAAGTATCCGAGACGCGTCTTCTCCACCGCCGGCCGACCGATCAGCGGTCCGGCCGTGCTCAACGACAGGGAACAGACCACCGACGCGCCGGACCATCAGGTGGCCACGTATGAGTTCGAGCAGTTCACCTGCGTGTGGGAACACCGGCGCTTCGCCGAGAACAACGCCGAGAAACACCGCATCGGCGCCTACTTCTACGGCACCAAGGGCACGCTGCACATTGGCTGGCAGGACGGCTGGACGTTCTACCCGACCGACGACAACGCGAAGGTCCTGCACGAGGATTCCCAGCTCCAGCAGCCCGACGGCCACAACCTGAAGCTGCTCTGGGCCGACTTCCTCACCGCGATCGAAGGCGGCGCCAAGGGCGTGGCGAACATCGAGATCGCGCACCGCTCGTCCGTGCTCCCGCTCCTCGGCATGATCTCCTGGCGCACCGGCCGGAGCATCCAATGGGACGGCGCGACCGAACAGATCGTCGGCGATCCCGAGGCGAACAAACTGCTCAGCCGGCCGTATCGCGGGGAGTGGGTGTATCCGGCGGTGTAGGCTGCCCCATTCATTTGGTGCGTTGTAGGCAAGGAGGGTGGAATAAGGTGGACACCGTGGGGTGGGTTGTTACCAAGGCCAGCATGACTGGGAAGAATTTCTTCGGCTTGGTGCTGATGTTGATGTTGAGCATGTCCGGGTTGGGGCAGCCATATCCTTGGCCACCGCCGCTGACGGATGAGGTGCATGGCGGCCAAATCGGCGATGACACGCGTAACTTGGTGATCTGCATCCATGGGTGGAACCCTCCGGGGCTCCTTTCTCCGGCCAAGGAAGACAAGTTTGCGCAGGAGAACGAGTGGGCTGCCTTGGTGGGCCAGCTCAAAACCGCGTTGAAGCCGAACACACCAGAGCCTTGGTCGCTAGTGCTTTACCATTGGGAAACGCATGCAGCCACTGGCTTGATCGAATTCGGAAGTGGAGAGGGGGCCATTGAGAATGCAGTGCAAGCCGCCCGCAACGCAGTCGCGGAAGGAAACAGCCTGGCTCCCCGGCTTCCGACATCTTTGCGACGCGTTCACTTGGTCGCACACAGCGCGGGTTCTTGGGCTGCGCGCCAAACGGCTGAATGGCTGCTGAGCAACCGACCATACCTCGTTGTGCAGGTTACCTTGCTGGACCCGTTTATCCCGGATGAAGTGGCCCTGTTCCGCCACTCGCTGTCCGTGAACGCCATGTCGGAAATGGCTCAGTGGGGTGGGCAAGATCGGATTCACCTCTTGGAGAACTACTATGCTGATGATCGAATCCCAGGCATCCCCATAGCTCCAGGCATCCCCATAGCTCCAACTTTGGCCACTCAATCCGAATTTAACTGGCAAGACAAGGGCTCGAACCTTCAGGTCGAATGGACCTTGTCCATCTTTCCCTACCGGCTGCCCACAGGGAACAATGCTCATTACGACTACCATTCCGGTCCCATTGAATTTTACGGCGATACCGTAAGGTTCGCACTGAACCCCACCGCGGAAATACCATTCGGCCTAGCTGGTCCTCCTTACGAGGCAGCCCAAGTCGGCTGGTTTCGCAGTCTCTATTCGGCGCAGGCCAGCATGCCGCGCTTCGTCACCCAACCAGTTTCCAGGACGAACGTGGAAGTCGGCCAGAGCGTGACGCTCTCCGTCAACGCGCTGCGGGCAGACGCATACCAGTGGTTCAAAGACGGGCAGCAGATTGGCCACACCGGCAGCAGCTACACGTTTACCGCCACCTCGACGACCAGGGGTGACTATGTTGTGCGTGCGACCGGGCAGTTTGGCCTGCTGTTCAGCGACACCGCCGAAGTTCGCCTCTCGTCGCACGCCCCAACCACCACGCTCACCATCACTTCGGTGGACCCCGACACGTTGCCAGGGAAGCCGCTGCCAGAAACCCAGCGTCTGCGCGTCATCGGCGCGGGCTTCACCACCGCCTCCACGCTGCTGTTCAACGGCAGCATCGCCTCCGAGGCGGCGCGCCTGCATTTCATCAGCGCCAACGAAGTCCATTACGACATCCGCGTAGGCACGGAAGAGGCGGACTGGACGGTCCTGGCGCTCGACGGCGCGCAGCGGTCCAACCTGGGTTATTTCCGCGTGGCCAACCTGCCGCCCGACACCGGTGCGCTCGCCGTGAACCTTTCGCCGTCAGGCGCGGTATCCGCAGGAGCGCAATGGCGGGTGGACGGCGGCAGCTACCGCAATGCCGGCGCCACCGCCACCGGCCTCACGCCAGGGCCGCACACTGTCTCTTTCAAGTCTGTCTCCGGCTACGACCGGCCGGCGGAGCAGACCGTCACCATTGTCGCCGGCCAGACGGTCCCGGTGGATGCCACCTACACGGTGGACGAACCCGAGCGCTACACCCTCACGCTGAGCAGCACGGCCGGCGGCCACATCACGCCACGGCCCGCCCAGTCCAGCCATGCTGCCGGAACCGAGGTGCGCCTGACCGCCTATGCTGATGACGGCTTCGTGTTTGACCACTGGAGCGGCGGTGCCGGCGGCAACGAACGCACAATCTATGTGCGGATGGATGGCAACCGTTCGGTTACCGCGCATTTCGTCCCGGATACCAGTTTCGCAAAGATTCGCGTGGACATCGTTCCGGCGGGCGCAGCAACCGGTGGCGCCGGATGGACGATCAGCGGCCCGGTCACCCCGATAGGCGCCAAGCCAGGTGGAGCTGCGTTTGCGACGACACGCTTTGGCGAATACCACATCAGCTATCTTTCAAGCTCTGGTTGGGCTGAACCTGATCGGGTGACGGTTCAACTGACTGGCGGCTCGGACCTGGTCATCACCGGCACCTACCGCGAACTTCCAGGTGCAGTGGTGGCGACGGTCGAGCCGGCGGCGGTGGCGCAGAACGCACGATGGCGGGTCGGCAGCGTTGAGTGGCAGGCCAATGGCGCGCGTGTCGGGGAGTTGGCTCCCGGCGTTTACCCGGTGGAGTTCGAGCCGGTGCCGGGCTGGATAACACCCCCAGGCCAACAGGTTACCGTAAAGCGCGATCAAACATCCTTCGCGCTTGGGCGATACAAGCCAACCGCCGGCCAGCCGGTGATCTTTGGGGTGCGCCCGCCAGTGGGTGTTCTTGCCGGCGGCACGGCGATAACGATTGACGGGGCGAACTTCGCCGCGCCGGTAACGGTGCTCATTGGCGGCCAACCCGCCGCGAACGTCACCGTGGTCAATGCCTCGCAGATTAGCTGTCAGACGCCGGCCAGCCCGGTTTACGGCAGCGCTCCGGTGATAGTGCAGACCGAAGATGGCAGCGCCAAGAACGAGAACGGGTTTGCTTACGGCGTGCCCCGCGGAAACGGGCTGCAACTGTCAGGTAGCATCGGCGGAGCCGTCTATGCCGTGGCGGCTCAGGGTAATCATTGTTATTACGGTGAGGGCAGTTCGCTCGTCATCTTGAACATCGCGAACCCGACCAACCCGGTTCCAGTCGGCCGGCTGGCAATGCCAGGCGTGGTCCAGGACATCGCACTCATCAACACCGGTGGGAGGGTGTTCGCATGTGTCGCCAACGACGATTCCGGCCTTCAGGTCGCGGATGTCACAGACCCAGCCATGCCGCTGTTGCGTGGCCAATATCACACATCCGGACCAACCCTGGGAGTCACGGTCTTGGGTGGTTTCGCCTATGTGGCGATGAGCGATGCAGGGCTGGCCATCTTCGAACTTGCCGATCCCAGCAAGCCCCGAATGGTGAGTTCCGTTAGGACTGGTGGAACTGCTGACAAAGTTGCGCTCAAGGTGGGAAGCAGTGGTCTGTTTGCCTACCTGACTTCTGGAGGAAAGCTCAAAGCAGTGGAGGTTAGCGATCCACACAATCCGATTCTGCGTGGGGAGAGCGTCCAATTCATCAATGAAGGAAAGCGCCACTCTCTCGATGTTTCAGGAGACCGGGCGTTCATTTTGGAAGGCCAGAGCCTTCTGAAGATATTAGATGTTTCCGTTCCAGGAACCCCGCTTTTCCTTAGGAATTATGACGGTGGAGTCGGTTTTATGAGCAGTGTGAAAGCCGTAGGGAATCAGGTTTACGTGGCGAGAGCTACAGGAGGATCGGCCGTATTTGAACTGGCTGTGGATAACCTGCAACTAGTTGGTAGCACATCAAGTGGGCCTGGTCTCCAGGGTAACAATCTCGCCTTCTGGAATGGTCACCTATTTGGCGCCGGCGGAGTATCGGGTTTGGTTGTGTTCGACGTTAGCTCTCCCGCGAGCCCAGCTTACCGCACGGTGAACGAAGGAACATCTGGCTCCTATTCCGCGGTCACGCTAAGCGGACAACGCGCTTACGCTGTGACTGGAAATAGCGGGTTAAAAACCTTCGATATTCCGGCCATTGGGAATCCCTCTTTCCGAACAAAAAGCCCGCAAGGAGGAAGCAAGCTTGAAGCTGTCGGGCCTCGAGGGTTCCTCTCGGACCGTGGTGGAAACCTACGAATCCTAAACCTCGCCAATGCGGATTCCCCAAGTGTTTTGGGAACGATTGCAGGAAATGAATTCTTCACTGCCGATTTTTACGTGCGGGGCGAGTTCATCGTGGCTGTTGGAAATGTGATCCCAATCTTCAAGCCTACCTTGGCAATCCTTGATCCCAACCCTTCTGATGCACCGAGCGTTCGTGGCCGCCTTGAGCTGGGATCACTGAAGGGACTTCCCAAGGCGGTAGCTGGCAATGGCCTCATCGCGTGCGTCGCCGTAGTGGAGGAGGGTGGAAACTGTTCACTACGGATCGTGGACGTAAGCGACACTCAGAACCCGCAGCAAATCGGAGAGTTGTCCAACATGGGCAAGGTTGCGGCCATGCGATTGGCTCCCGACAACCGCCATTTGTTTGTCGGCACCTACGACTCCGACCCGGGTTGGCGGATTGTTGATCTCGCAAACCCGCAACTTCCGGTGCAGGTCGGTGCAAACCATTCTGGTTCCTCGCTGATTCCAGTGGCTGGCTGGGATAGCATGGTCGGCGGCAATGATACCTGAAAAGGCCTTTGAGCGGTTGTTGGGGCTGGACGAGAGCTGGGCCGTGGTGGCCGCCGAGTATG
>Ga0169931_10000841_pt1 | contig 51250 bp, 51 predicted proteins | sample Kivu_15m_20L_FD_129675 | JGI IMG/M metagenome (GOLD analysis project Ga0169931, IMG submission 129675) | Freshwater microbial communities from Lake Kivu, Western Province, Rwanda to study Microbial Dark Matter (Phase II) - Kivu_15m_20L... | ecosystem: Environmental > Aquatic > Freshwater > Lake...
GCAAACCATTCTGCCTCTGCAGAGAATATATTTTCCGGCTTCGACAGAGCAGACTGTGGCGTGCAATCTCCGGGCAACCCCGATCCCGCGATGGCCCGCTCATCCGCCCTTGCCGTGCCCCGGACTTACGCAGCGCTGCGGCGCGCCGTGGAGGACGTGATCATCAAGGGGCAGCGGGCGGCCGAACTCGCCAAGGTGCGCACCTACCACGAAACGGGGCGGCTCATCCGCGAGCATGTATTGCTGTTCGACGGCCGGGCCGATTACGGGAGCAAAACGGTGCGTCGGCTTGCGCTGGATATCAAGGTGGACCACACGGTGTTGCATCGCTGCGTCAGCTTTTTCCGGCTGTTTCCAATTGTTGCCACGTGGCAACAATTGACCTGGGCGCACTACCGGGTGCTCATCCCGGTGGAAGACCCCAAACTCCGGAAATCCCTTGCGGATGAGGCCGACCGGTTGGGGTGGCCCGTGGCGCAGTTGGAAAGCCGCATCCGGGCGCTGCTGCCGCCGGAGCCGGCGGTGATTGATGTCAGCGCCGTCGAACCTGCCCGGCTGCTCAGTCCGCGCCGCGGCACGCCGGGAGTGTGCAAGGTGATCGCGGTGGGTGAGGCGCCCGTGGTGGACTTGGGCTTTGCGGTTTACCGGGATGTGGCGGCCGCACGCCTGCGGCCGAATGAGTTTGTGCGCGTGACCGCCGACGGAGTCGAACGGGTGGATGGCGCGACGAAGGCCGATCTGTTCACGTATCACGCCGAGGTGCTGAAGGTGGTGGATGGCGACACGTTGTGGGTGAAGGTGTATCTGGAGCCCGAGCGCTGGGTGAAACAGAAGCTGCGGTTGCGCGACCTCGACTGCCCGGAAATGGACACGGCTGCGGGCAAGGCGGCGAAGCGGTTTGTGGAGACGCTGGTGATGCAGGCGGAGGCCGTCACCGTCTGCACGACCAAACCGGACAAGTATGACCGGTATCTGGCGGATGTTTTCCTGACGACTGGGGACGGCGACGTTTACCTGAACAACGAGCTGCTCAAAAACGGGCACGCCGTGCGGAAGGGCGACTACTCGCCGGCGGATTGGGAAGATAGCTAAACTGCCTGAGCCCCGTCATTCTTCGTATTACGAACAATGGGCTGCGGGTGCAGTGGGTTTTACGAGTTGCGGTTGAAGTGTTGGCGGCCGACGAGCCAGAGGGTGGCGGCGGCGATGAGGTCGAGCGCGGCGAGGCCGATGCGCGGGGGCCAGGGCAGCGGCACGGGCAGCACCAACAGCAGGACGGCGCCGACGACAAGGGCGGTGCAGGTGAGCCAGAGGACGAGCTTCTGGCGGGCCAAGCGGTTGGTGCGGGGATCGGTGGATTCCATGAAAGTGTGAAGGGAGCGAATGATGGGCGGGGCCGAACCCGGAAAAAGCCTATTTGCCACGGAGACGCGGAGGCGCGGAGACGGTGGCTGGATAATCGGTGCGGGAAAACTGCAAGGGGAGGCTTGGGGGGTGCGGGGCTTGGTGGACAATCTGGTTCTGCGGGTGGTGGGAAGGGCGAGGAGTGGGTGGCGGGAGATTGGGGGAGGAGCGGGTGGCGGGAGGTTGGGAGGAGGAGGAGAATGAGAAGGATTAGGAGAACGAGAATGAGAACGATTAGGGGGGGAATTAGCGGGAGAGGGGTAGGGTGAGGCGCATGGTGGTGCCGGCGGGGTTGGTGGACACGGGGGTGATGTCGCCGTGGTGACTGAGCATTACGCGCTTGGCGATGGCGAGGCCGAGGCCGGTGCCGTCTTCGCGGCCGGAGAGAAAGGAGTCGAAGATGCGGGACTGCAGTCCGGGGGCGATGCCGCTGCCGGTGTCTGCGAGATCGAGGGTGGCGGCGGGGCCGCTCGACCCGAGGGTGAGGGTGATGATGCCGCCTTCGGGCATGGCCTGCATGGAATTGAGCAGGAGGTTGAGGAGGACCTGCTGGAGCTGGCCTTTGTGGACCTCGACGAGCACGGGCGCGGAGGGCGGCTCGAAGCGGCACTGGACCTTGGCTTGGGAGAGCTTGGGACGGAGGAGGACGAGCGTGTCCTGCACGATATCGGCCAGAGCCCAGCGCGAATGCAGGCTGCCGGTGGTCTTGCCGAACTGGAGAACGCGCGTGACGATGGCCTCCAGCTGGTCGAGTTTCTCGCCGATGACGCGCATATCGGTGCGGCGCGGGTCGCCGTCGGCAAAGTCCAGCCCGAGGCCGCCGTGGAGGAGCTTGAGCACGGTGAGCGGGTTGCGGATTTCGTGGGCGATCTCGGCGGCGAGCAGGCCGAGGGTGGTGAGGCGTTCGTTTTTGCGGAGCGTCTCCTCGCTTTGGAAGGCGCGGGCGTAGAGCCGGGCGTTCTGGAGGGCGACGGCCCCGAGGCTGGCGAGGCCGGCGCAGAGGCGCTTGGCGTCGTTGTCGAAGCGACGGATGCGGTCGCCGAAGACGGCCAGCGCGCCGAGGACTTCCTGTTCGTAGATCAGCGGGGTGACGAGGACGGAGCGCAGGCCGGGCTCGGCGGGGATGTCCGCGAGTCCGTTGAACTCGGCGGACTGCACGTCGGCAAACTCCGCCTGGCGGCGGGTGTTGACGGTGACGCCGGTGAGACAGGCGCTGACGGGCAGGTCGCCGGCCGGCAGCGGGATGATGCTGCCCGCGGCGAGGGAGACGCAGCGCATCGTCTCGCGGCCGGGATCGTGGAGGTAGAGCGCCGCCGCGCGGCTGCCGAGCATCTGCCGGGCGTCGCGGGTGAGGGCGTCGAAAAGCTCCTGCGGCTCCAGCTTGGCGACGAGCGACTGGCCGGTGGTGATGAGAGTCTCGAGCTGGCGGGCTTTGCCCTGGAGTTGTTCCCAGTGCCAAAGCCGGCGAAGGGCGCGGGCGGCTTCATCGGTGAGCCGGACGAGCAGATCGAGGTCTTCCGGGACGAACCCGGCGGCGGGGTGCAGGCGGTCGAGCACGATGACGCCGAGCACCTGTTCATCGGCGAGCAGCGGCACGGCCATCTGGCTGCGGACATCCGGCCGCACTGCCCGGTAGCGGGGGTCGCTGGCAGCGTCGGCGGCCAGCAGGGGCTGGGCGTGAAGGGCGACCCAGCCGGGCAAGCCTTGGCCGAGATCGAAGGCGAGGCGGTTGTCGCCGGTGGGCAGGTTGTGGTGCACCTCCAATTCCAAGCGGCTGGTGTCGGGATTGAGGAGCAAGAGTCCGCCGCTCTGGGCGCGCAGGGTCTGCCGGATCACCTCGAACGCGGTATGCGCCGCGGACCCGGCGTCGTGGGCGCGCCCGGCGAGGCTGGCGAGGGTGTAGAGCGCCGTCGCAACCGGATCGGGAGTGGGCGAGGCCGGATCGGGGATCGCGGACACCGGATAGCCGGGATTCTGTGCGGGATTATTGGCCACGCCGGGCAGTTTTGATGGATGCCGTGGCGATGGCCAGAAATTACCCGAGGTGTGATTCGAACTTCGCGGTCGGTCCGGAGGTCCGACCCTACCGGCGCGGCCGCGCCAAAGTGCAGGAACGCCGGATCGCCGGTGGAACCGCCCGGCTCAGACCGCAGCGGCTTCGGCCGGCTTGATGATCCCGAGCAAGGTGTCGCGCAGGGCGTGGAGGCGGGTGGAGTCGGCGGGGCGGGCGGGGTCGGAGCTCTCGATATAAAAGGTGTCGATGGCGACGCCACGCTCCGTGCCGATGCGGGCGAAGGTGATGTCGAAGCCTTGGTCGGAAATGGTCTTGGCGAGCCGGTAGAGCAGGCCGATCTGGTCGCGGGCCTGGATCTCGACGATGGTGCGCTCCATGGAAAGCTCGTGGTAAACCTCGACGGTGGGCGGGATGGAAGTGTGCGGACCGTCGTGGCCGTTGGTGGTGAAGCGGCTGCTGGTCTTCTTGGCCTGCGCGAGGATCTCGGGGTAGAGGTCGCGGTTGCTGACGAGGGCGTTCTCGATGGTCTTGGCGAAAGTTTCCTGGGCGGCGGCGCTTTGCACCACGCCGCGGCCGGGCTCGACGACGTAGAAGGTGTCGATGGCGATGTGGTCGGTGCGGGAGATGACCTTGGCGCTGAGGATGGAGAGGCCGGCCACGCTGAAGGCGCCGGCGAGCTTGTAGAACAGGCCGGCCCGGTCCCAGGTGACGACGTTCACGATCGTGAGGGAGCGATTGAGGTCATCCTGCCAGTCGATCACCGGGCGGAGGGAGCCGACGGAGTCGGCGCCGGAGATGGACTTGAGCAGCCGGTTGACCATCGAGATGTGCAGGGCGATCTCGTCGGTGTCGGCGTAAACGAAATAGCGCTCCGGCAGCAGGCCGAAGTGGGCGATGATTTCGTCGCTGCTGATGCCGGGGATCTTCCGGGCGATGAGTTCCTGTTGGGTCATGAGCTTGCGTTCCTGATAGTTGGCGTGGATGGCGTCGCCAAGATTCAAACGTTCGAGCGTGGTGAGATAAAGGGTGGTGTGGAGGGTGTCCTTGTAGCCGTTCCAGAGGCTGGCGGCGGTGCCCCGCGCATCGCAGAAGGTGTGGACGTAAAGGTAGTGGAGCTGTTCGGCATCCTCGACGATCTCGGCAAAAGCGGCGGCGGTCTGGGGGTCATCAACATCCCGCTTCTGCCAGAATCGTGCCATGATGAGATGATTTTTTATGACGAAGGAAACCACCTTTCGCATCCGGTCGGGCACGGCGAGCCGGTCCATGATGGGGCCGGCGATGCGCACGCCGCTCTCGGCGTGCCCCATGATGCCCTCGGCCTTGCCGATGTCGTGCAGCAGGAGGATGAGGTAAAGCAGGTCGGGATCGGTGGTTTCGTGGAGCGCCTCGCGGTATTTGAGGGTGCCGGGCTCGGCCTGGGTGAAGACCTGGTCGAGCTCCCGGATGGTGTTAAGCACATGCACATCGGCCGTGTAGCGGTGATAATACTCGTGCTGCACCATGCAGGTGAGGTGGTCGAACTCCGGGATGAAGCGCCCGAGCACGCCGAGTTCGTGCATCAGCCGGAGCGTGGGGAAAACCGCGCCGGGCTGCGAAAGGATGGCGCGAAAGCTGGCGTTGGCGTCGGGCGAATTCACGACCTCCGAGGTGATGAGGCCGATCTGCCCGCGGATGAGCTCGGCTAGGTGAAAGTCGGGCGCGCAATCGAGCTGCTGGCAGTGGCGGAAGACGCGGATCAGGCGCGCGGGGTTTTCGGCAAAGACCTGCGGCTTCTCGGCGGCGAGCTCCCGGCCGCGGAGGATGAAGCCGTCCAGCCGCTTGGTGCGCTGGTAACGCTGGGCGCGAAGGACTTCGCGGAAGGAAATTTTTCCGGTGTCGTCCTGTTCCAGGGAGAGCGCCAGCCGGTTTTCGACGAGGAGGGAAATGCGGTAGATCGTCCGGGCGGCCCGGTAGTAATCCGCCATGAAGCGCTCGACCCGCTCGAGCTCCACGGGCTGGAGGTAGCCGAGGTTGCCGGCGATGCGCGTCTGGTTTTCGAGGTCGAGCAAATCGGTGGGGTGGCGGACGAGGAAATGCAGCTCGTTGCGGATGCGCAGGAGAAAATCGTAGGCCTCGTGGAAGGCGGCGACCTCGGCCGGGGCGAGGTAGTTCTGGTCGGCCAGCTCGCCCATGGTGGTGATGCCGAGCTTCACCCGCGCCATCCACAGGGTGTTCTGGTAATCGCGCAGACCGCCGACGCCATTTTTGATATCGGGCTCCTGCAGGAAGACCGTGTCGCCATACTTGATGCGGCGCTGGTTCTGGTCCTCCAGCCGCGAGGCGATGTAGCCCTTGGGGTTTTCCGAGGTGAAGTAGCTGCGGTAGGCGGAGGCGAAGTTCTCGTAGAGGGAGGCGGAGCCGGCGATGAGGCGGGACTCGAGGAGCGCGGTCTTCGTCTGGATGTCCTTGCGGGCCTCGATGAAGACCTCGTCCACGTTGCGCGTGGAGTGGCCGACCTTCAGGTCGCAATCCCAGAGCGGGTAGAGGATTTCGTTCGAGAGGTGCTCCTGCAGGGGCTTGACGACGGCGGGCTTGGTCTTGGCCGGGAAGAGGAACATCACGTCCACATCGCTCAAGGGGCTGAGTTCGCCGCGGCCGTAGCCGCCGAGCGCGACGAGGGCCACCGGGGCGGGCAGGGCCTGGCCGGGCTGCTGGTAGGAGGCGAGGGCGTTGGCGAAGAGCGCGCGGAGCAGCTCGTCGATGACGGCGGAGCGGGCGCGGGCGACTTCCAAGCCGGAGGCCCCGGCCTGGTGCTGCCGGCGGATTTCCTCGTCGGCCGTGCGCAGGAAGCCCTTGCAGGCCGCGAGCCGCGGGGCGGCGGGGGTGTCGGCAGAGAGAGCCAGCTTGGGCAGGGCGACGGGAGTCGGCATGGACATGAAGAACGGCGAGTGAAATCAATTTGGAGGAAGGCGCGAGGGGATTTAACCACTTGCCTAGCGGTGGGCTGCGGGGTTTTCTCGGCGGTTCAACCTTCCGCACCGCCCATGGCCGAGATCACCAAGAGTTACGAATCGCAGGACGTCGAAAAGAAGTGGTATGCCGCTTGGCAGGCCGCCGGGGTGTTTGCGGGCCGGGTCCAGCCGGGCAAGCCGGCCTATTCCGTGGTCATCCCGCCGCCGAATGTCACCGGCGTCCTCACGATGGGCCATGTGCTCAACAACACCATCCAGGATATCCTCATCCGCCGGGCGCGGCTGGAGGGGAAGGAGGCCATGTGGCTGCCGGGCACCGACCATGCCGGCATCGCGACGCAGACGGTGGTGGAGCGCGAGCTGCGCAAGCAGAAGCAGCACCGCCGCGATCTCGGCCGGGAAAAATTCCTCGAAAAGGTCTGGGCCTGGCGGGAAGAAAAGGGCGGCATCATCCTGAAGCAGTTGCAGGCGCTCGGTGCTTCCTGCGACTGGGACCGCACGCAGTTCACGATGGATCCGGCTTATTCGCAGGCCGTCCTCGGTGTGTTCGTCGATCTGTTCCGGAAGGGTCACATCTACCGCGGCAAGCGCATGGTCAACTGGTGCCCGGTGTCGCTCACCGCGCTGTCCGACGAGGAAGTGATCATGAAGCCCGCGAAGGGTTTCCTTTACCAAGTCCGCTACGAGCTGGTGGACCAGCCGGGCAAGTTCATCGAGGTGAAGACCACCCGGCCCGAGACGATCCCGGGCGACGTGGCCATCGCGGTGCATCCGGACGATCCGCGCTACGCCGCGCTCATCGGGAAGAAAGTGCGCCGGCCCATCGGTCCGGCGGCGGAGATCCCGATCATCGCCGACAGCGCCGTGGACAAGGAATTCGGCTCCGGTGCGCTCAAGATCACGCCGGCGCACGACAAGGTGGATTTTGAGGTCGGCCAGCGCCATCAACTGCCGCCGGTGGATGTGCTCAATGCCGACGGCACGCTCAACGAGCTGGCCGGCCCCGCGCTCGCGGGCTTGGACCGTTTTGCCGGCCGGAAGAAGGCGGCGGAGCTGCTCAAGGAAGCCGGCGCGCTGGTGAAAGAGGAACCCTACGAGAACAACGTGGGCTACTCGGAGCGCGCCGATGTGCCGATCGAGCCGCGCCTGACCGCCCAGTGGTGGCTGAAATACCCGCGGGTCGAGGAGGCCAAGGCAGCGGTGCGCGACGGGCACATCAAGTTTCACCCCGAGCGCTGGTCGAAAGTTTACCTGCACTGGCTCGAAAATATCCAAGACTGGTGCATCAGCCGCCAGCTCTGGTGGGGACATCGCATCCCGGTGTGGTATGCCAAGGGTCTCGACAAGGAGCAGCTCACGGAGGCCGATCTCGCGGATCCGCAGAAAGTCCACGTCTCGCTCGAAGGTCCGGCCGACAAGGACAACTGGACGCAGGAAGAAGACGTGCTCGACACCTGGGCGTCCTCCTGGCTCTGGCCCTTTGCCACGCTCGGCTGGCCGGATAAGGACGCGATGGCCAAGGCCGGTTACGATTATTTTTACCCGACCAGCACGCTCGTGACCGGGCCGGACATCATTTTCTTCTGGGTCGCGCGCATGATCATGGCCGGCCTCGAATACACGAACCCCGGCCAGCCGCTGGCGAAGCGCATTCCGTTCCGGGACGTGTATTTCACCGGCATCATCCGGGACGCGCAGGGCCGCAAGATGTCGAAGTCGCTCGGCAACTCGCCGGACCCGCTCGACCTCATCGCCAAATACGGCGCCGACGGCCTGCGTTTCGGCATCATCTCGATCGCCCCGCAGGGGCAGGACATCCGGTTCCAGGAAGACCGGATCGAGGGCGGCAAGAACTTCTGCAACAAGCTCTGGAACGCCTGCCGCTTCCGGCAGATGAGCGGCGAGATGGCGGACAACTCCTCGCTCTCGGCGATCCTGTCCCGGCTCAAGGCGGCGAATTTTGATGCCGACGACCACGCCATCCTGGACCGTATGCTCGGCGTCACCCGCGAGGTGGACCGCAATTTCGCGCAGTTTGAGTTCAGTGCGGCGGTGCAGGCGCTCTACGGCTTTTTCTGGAATGATTTCTGCGACTGGTATGTCGAGGTTTCGAAGACGAAGCTGCAATCGCCGGAGCTGAAGGGGAACTGCCTCGCGATTCAGGATCTCGTGCTGCGGCAGACGCTGCTGATGCTGCACCCGTTCATCCCGTTCATCACGGAGGAGCTCTGGCACCTGCTGGGCTATGGCGCCGAAGGCAGGTTTATCGAGCAGGCACACCATGACGACGCTTCGTTTGTGGCCAATTCCGCCGTGCTGCACGGTCTCGTCATCAACCAAAATGCCGCGGCCGAGGTCGAGCGCGTCAATCAGACCGTCTCACTGCTCCGCGCGCTGAAGGCCGACAACGGCGAGGCGGCGAAAAAGGACAGCGAGTTCGTCGTTGAGGCGGCGGACCGCCAGTGGGCCGATATCGAGACCAACCTGGCCAAGCTCCAGCGCATGGTCGGAGCCGCGTCGATCACCCGCGGTCCGCTTTCACCCAACGCCCCGGCAGCCGTCACGGGGCTGGGCACATGGAACCTCATCCGCCAGCTCAAGGGCGGGGACCCGGTGGCCGAGCGGTCGCGGCTCAGCAAGGAGCGCGACGCCTTGGCCAAGCACATTGCGGGCACGGAGGCCCGGCTGGGCAACGAGGCTTTCGTCAGCAAAGCGCCGCCGGCCGTGCTCGAGGGCGCGCGCAAGCAATTGGCCGACCTGCAGGCAAAACATGCCGAGGTCGAGCGCTTGCTCCGAGCCTTGGGTTGAGCCATGTCCCATTCGCTACGCATCCTCGCTTTCGCCGGCAGCGCCCGGCGCAAATCGCTCAACCGCAAGCTGCTCGCCGTCGCCGTCGCGGAAACCCGGGCGGCCGGCGTGGAGGTGACGCTGCTGGATTTGAACGAATACGCCCTGCCGCTCTATCGCGGCGACGAGGAGGAGGCGCAGGGCCTGCCCGCCAATGCGGTGAAGCTGATCGAGCTGGTGAACTCGCATCAGGGCCTGCTGATCGCCTCGCCGGAATACAATTCCTTCATCACTCCGCTGCTGAAGAACACGATCGATTGGATCACGCGCGCCGAGGAGAATCCGTTTGTCGGCAAGGTGGCGGCGGTGGTCTCGGCCTCGCCCGGCGCGTTCGGCGGCGTGCGCTCGCTGCAGCACGCCCGGCACCTGCTGCTGCACCTCGGCTGCCACGTGGTGCCGGCGCAGTGCATGCTACCCAAGGCGCACGAGGCGTTTGCGGCGGACGGCCAGTTTAAGGATGCGCGTTCCGTCAAAAGCGTCCGCACTTTGGCGCAGCAGCTCGTGCAGACCGCGGTGCGGCTGGCCTGAATTTTCAAGGCTTGTCGGGTGGCGGGTGCTGCGCCTTCATGATGGGGCATGAAAAAAGCGCTCATCACCGGCATCACGGGGCAGGACGGCTCCTATTTGGCTGAATTGTTGCTGAACAAGGGCTACGAGGTGCACGGCGTCATCCGCCGGGCCTCGACGTTTAACACCAGCCGGATTGATCACCTCTACCGCGACCCGCATGTGAACGGCGTGCGGCTGTTCCTGCATTACGGCGACCTGGCGGATTCGGTGCAGATGGTGAAGCTGCTCTACGAGCTGCAGCCGGACGAGATTTACAACCTCGGCGCCCAGTCCCACGTGCGGGTGTCGTTCGACATTCCCGAATACACCGGCGACGTGGACGGCCTCGGCGCGCAACGCATCTTGGAAGCGATCCGCGAGGCGGGGCTGGTGAAGAAAGTGCGCTACTACCAGGCCTCCTCGTCGGAGATGTTCGGCAAGGTGCAGGAAGTGCCGCAGACCGAGACCACGCCGTTTTGGCCGCGTTCGCCGTATGGGTGCGCCAAGGTTTATGCGCACTGGCTCACGGTGAACTACCGCGAGGGCTACAATCTTCACGCTTCCAACGGCATTTTGTTCAACCACGAGAGCCCGCGGCGCGGCGAGACCTTCGTGACCCGCAAGATCACCCGCGCGGCCACGCGCATCAAGATGGGGCTGCAGGACGCCCTCTACATGGGCAACCTCGACGCCAAGCGCGACTGGGGTTACGCCAAGGAATACGTCGAGATGATGTGGGTGATGCTCCAGCAGGAGAGGCCTGACGACTACGTGGTGGCGACCAGCGAGACGCACTCGGTGAAAGAGTTCATCGAGGAGACCTTCGGGTTGCTCGGACTCGACTGGCAGAAATACGTCAAATACGACGCCCGCTACGAACGTCCCGCCGAGGTGGAGCTGCTGATCGGCGACCCCGCCAAGGCCAAACGCCAGCTCGGCTGGGAGCCGAAGGTGAAGTTCAAAGAGCTGGTGAAGATCATGACCGAGGCCGACCTCGACCTCGCCAAGCGCGAGGCGCAGATTGCCGGGCTGCCGCAACCGTCCCGCACGCCGTTCGCATGAAACTCTTCATTGCCGGACACAACGGCATGGTGGGCGGCGCACTCGTGCGTCGCTTCCTCGGCGAACCGGACGTGCAACTCGTGCTGCGCACCCGCCGGAAACTCGATCTCACCGACCAGGCGGCGGTGGCCGCCTTTTACGCCGCGGCCCAACCCGATGCCGTCATCGTCGCCGCCGCCAAAGTCGGCGGCATCCATGCTAACAACACCTACCCGGCGGATTTCCTTTACGACAACCTTGCCATCGCCGCGAACTGCATCCACGGCGCTTTCCAGGCCGGCGTGAAGCGCGTGCTCTTCCTTGGCAGCTCCTGCATTTATCCGAAACACGCGCCGCAACCGATGCTGGAGGATTGCCTGCTGACCGGCCCGCTGGAGCCGACCAACGAAGCCTACGCGATCGCGAAGATCGCCGGACTCAAGCTCTGCCAGTATTACCGCAAACAGCACGGTGTGCTCTACCACTCGGGCATGCCGACCAACCTTTACGGTCCGGGCGACAATTACCATCCGCAGAACTCGCACGTGCTGCCGGCGTTGATCCGCCGTTTCCACGAGGCGAAGGAGGCCGGCCAGCCGGAAGTCACGGCCTGGGGCACGGGATCGCCGAAGCGCGAGTTTTTGCACGTGGACGATCTTGCCGATGCCTGCGCCTTCCTGCTCCGGTTGGAAAACCCGCCGGACTGGATCAACATCGGCACCGGCCAGGATGTCACGATCAAGCAACTCACCGAGCTGGTGACGGAAGTCACCGGCTACTCGGGCAGGATTGTCTGGGATGCCACGAAGCCCGATGGCACGCCGCGCAAGCTGATGGATGTGACGAAACTCTCGGCCCTCGGCTGGAAGGCAAAGATCGCCCTTCGTGACGGCGTGCGCCTGACCTATGCCGGCTATCTGGCCGAGCAGTCCGCCGGCACGCTGCGGATCTGATTCAGCGCGACCAGCGACGGCGTGCCTGCCACCCGATGATGAGCAACCCGACGCCCGAGCAGGGCCCAGGTGGACGGTTCCGGCACAGCGGCGATGCCCTCCAGCAGGTTGGGGTAATAGATGCCGTTGATATTGGCGTTCAGGGTCGTCGGGCCGTAGTCGCTCAGATGATGGTCCAGCGAAATGGTGGAGTAAAAGACGATGCCGCTGCCGAACGTGTAGGGGAAGCCGGCGACCTTGGTGTGATCGCTGCCGACCGTATAGAGCACGGTGATGCCGGCCGGCAAGGTGGAGGAGAGCACGTAACCGTGGGTGGAGGAGTTGCCGCCGTCCAAGCTGGTGTTGTCCAGCACACCGTAGGGGCCGTTGGTCAGCAGATTGGGCGCATTCAGAAAATCGACGTCCTTGTCGTTACTAAAATCGCGGAAAAATTGGGCGGCGCCGATGCCGGGCAGCAGGGTATTGAGCGTGGCGGTGTAGTCCACCCCCACATAGCGGTCGTGAAAGAGCAGGATGCCGCCATTCTGCACGTAGGTCGCTAAGGCGCCGGCGCGGGCCATCAATTCGGAGCTGTAGGAGCTGTTGTCGGATTCGTTGATCACGAGCACCTGCACGGTGCTGAAATCAAACGTGGTGATGTCCGTGATATGGACAGGGGGTGCCGCCTACCGTGGTCATGCCCGCCGCGGGTGCGGTTGACCCAGTGTAGTAGTCGGTGAAATAGCCACTGATACCTGGGTCTGAACTTGCCAGGCCAGACCGAGCGCAAGCAGTCAGAGCCAAATCCGGCTTGGGGCCGATGATTGCAAAGGGAACTGCGAGCGCATGAAGCACTTTTATCATTTTGGCCGGGTGTAACCAGCCAGAATTCAACACGAGCAGGCCTGTTTGGGCTTATCGTCGCGTAATCGCATGAAAATCAAACCCATGGCCGTGATTTTTTGTGGAAAACCCGCTTGCGCCGCCCGCCGCAGTTTGCGGCTATAGACCCTCATCATGATCGCTCCCGAAACCTTTGACCACATAGAGAACATCAAGAAGCGCGCCGGCCACTTGTGGAGGTTTCTTTGACTGCGAACAAAAGCAGCGTGAAATCGAGGCAATAGAGGCCCAGATGGGCGCGCCCGATTTCTGGAACAACAACGACCGCGCGCAAAAGCACATCACCAAGCTCAACGGCCTGAAACGGTCCGTGCTGCCGGTCGTGGCCTACCAGAAAAAACTGGAGGATGTGGCCGTGATGACCGAGCTCGTCGAGGCGGCGGATGGCGCCGAGCGCGAAACCTATGCCGCCGAACTCGATGCCACCGTGACCGCGCTGGTGGCCGAGCTCGACGAGCTGGAGATCGCCTCTTTCCTCACCGGGCAGTTCGACCGCAACAACGCCATCTTTTCCATCCAAGCGGGCGCCGGCGGCACCGAGTCGAACGACTGGGCCGACATCCTCTTCCGCATGTATAACCGCTGGGCGGAACGGCGCGGGTTCACCGTCGAGCTGCAGGATGTGCAGGCGGGCGACCAGGCCGGCATCAGCAAGGCGACGATCCTCATCAAGGGCGAAAACGCCTACGGCTACGCCAAGGCCGAGCGCGGTGTGCACCGGCTGGTGCGCATCAGCCCCTTCGACGCCAACAAGCGCCGTCACACCTCGTTCTGCGCCGTGGACGTGATCGCCGAGATCACCGACGAAATCAAAATCGACATCCCCGAGGATGAGATCCGCGTGGATGTTTACCGCTCGTCTGGCAAGGGCGGACAGGGTGTCAATACCACCGACTCCGCCGTGCGCCTGACGCACATCCCCACCAACACGGTCGTGGTCTGCCAAAACGAACGCTCGCAGATCAAGAACAAGGCCTCGGCCATGAACGTGCTGAAGGCGCGTTTGCACGAAAAGAAGCTCGATGAGCAACGCAGTGAAATGGAAAAATTTTACGGCGAGAAAGGCGAGATCGGCTGGGGCAGCCAGATTCGGAGCTATGTGCTCCAGCCCTATCAGATGGTGAAGGACCTGCGCACCGGTTACTCAACCAGCGACACCCAGGGCGTGCTCGACGGCGATCTCGACCGCTTCATCAACGCCTGGCTCCGGGCCGGCTGCCCGCGGCATCGCAACAAGGACATCCAGATGGAGGACGAGTGAGTGCGGGCGTGAAAGGCTGAACCGAATGAGTCTTTGGCTTAAATTCGCGTTTCGAGGATTCCATCTTTCAGTTTCACGTCGCCCATGAGCGATCTCACCCACGCCGCCATCCGTTCCGCCCTCGACGCCCAGCCGCTGTTCGAGGCGAAGACGTGGCAGCTTTCGCCCGCGGCCTGGCCGATCACCGGCGAGCAGGCGGCCGCGCTGGAGGCGATCGGGGCGGCCTGTTTGGATTTTCACGCCGCGCTGGAGACCCTCTACCTGCGCTCGGCCGCCGGGAAGAACCTGCTGCGCAACAAACCCCTGCTGGCCCCGTGGGTGGCGGAATACCTCGACCGCGGCAAACCGGCCGCGCTCATCGCCCACGCCCGCGATGCCCGCAACCGCGGCGTGTTTCCGCCGGTGCTCCGCCCGGACCTGCTGCTGACGGAGGACGGCTTTGCGCTGACCGAACTCGACTCGGTGCCCGGCGGCATCGGGCTCACGGCCTTTCTGAACCGGCTCTACGCCGCCAACGACGGCATCATCGGTGCGGCGGACGCGATGATCGTCAATTTCCACGCGGCTCTTGCCGCGCTCCGGCCCGGCGTGGCGAACCCCATGATCGCGCTCGTCGTGAGCGACGAGGCGGCGACCTACCGGCCCGAGATGCAGTGGCTCGCGCTGCAACTGCAACTGCGCGGCAAGCGGGTTTTCTGCGTGCGGCCGGAGGAGGTTTTTCCGCTGGAGAACGCGCTCTTCATCGATCACGACGGCAACCCTGAGAAGATCGACGTGATCTACCGCTTCTTCGAACTTTTCGACCTGCCCAACCTCTCGACCGCGGAGTATTTCTTTGAAGCGTGGGCGGCGGGCGAGGTGGCCATCGCGCCGCCGATGCGCCCGTTTCAGGAGGAGAAACTTGCCCTCGCGCTTTTCCATCACCACCTGCTGGCGGAGTTCTGGGCCGAACACCTGCCTCGGCGCAGCCTTGAACTGTTGAAGAAGCTGATCCCGCAATCGTGGGTGATGGACCCCGCGCCGCTGCCGCCCGGCGCCGTGCTCGACGGCCCCAAGGTCGGCGGGCGCGCGCTCAACGATTGGCGCGACCTCGCCGGCGCTTCACAAAAGGAGCGCGACCTGATCATCAAGATTTCCGGATTCCACGAGACAGCCTGGGGCGCGCGCAGTGTCGTGCTCGGCAGCGATTGTTCGCGGGAGGAATGGCAGGCCGGCCTGGAGCAGGCCCGGGAGCTCGCCGCCGCCAATCTGCATCTTTTGCAGGAATACCGGAAGCCGATGCGGGTGACGCACCCGTTGTATGAGCCGCCGAAGGACGGTTTGCCGGCCGCGGCGGTGACCAAGGCGGGCCGCCTGCGTCTGTGTCCCTACTATTTTGTGGTGAACGGGAAAAGCCGGCTGTCCGGGGCCTTGGCGACCTTCTGCCCGCCGGACAAGAAGATCATCCATGGTATGCAGGATGCGGCCTTGCTCCCGACTAGGGTTTTCGCCTTAAGCGAATCTCGTGCGTAACCCAGCGGCTTCCGACCAGTTTTTCCGCTCCAAATGACAAAGGTAGCTCCTGCTGGCCGCAGGGCGTGCCGTAAAACGATGCCGAGGCCATCTGCCTCTACACGCTCGCCGCCGCCGGCCACACTGCGGCCATCTTTAACCTCGACATGTTGACCGAGATGGGGCGCGGCACCGCGCAGGATCCGCGCGCGGCTTTCCGCCATTACCTGAAGGCGGCCGAGGCGGGTTTTGCGCCTGCGCACTTCAACGTCGGCAACATGTATGCCAACGGCGTGGGCGTGCCGCAGGATTATTTTGAGGCGGCGCTGTGGTCACTGCAGGTTACGGGAAACGCCGCCATCAGTGCAAGCCCAGTCCACACTCGACCAGATCGCCGCGGCCGCCCGGCTGATCAATCCCTCCGCGGGTGTGCCGGGTGGTGTGCCTCCTGCGGGGCGCCCGGCGCAGCCAGAAACGCAGCCGGTCGCCGCGGCCCACACCCACACGGTGATGGAGGGGGACTCCCTTTCCCGCATCAGCCTGCGCTACTACGGCACGCCAAACCTCTGGCAGGAGATTTATGATGCCAACCGCGAGGAGCTGGCCGGAGCCAATATGCTGCGGCCGGGCTAGGTGTTGCGGCTGCCGTGATCGGGCGGTCAGGCGCTGCGCTGGCGGTCGGCGGTCAACGCCTGGAAGTGATACTCTGAGACCATGCCTTCGAGGTCGTGGCGGGAGAGCACGCTTTGGAGGCCGGTCGCTTGGCCGTCGGCGGTGAGATATATCCAACGCCCGGTGATGCCGGGCGACGGCTCCAGCCAGGCGATGTGGCCAACGGCGACGGTTTGGTCGTTGACGAGCAGGTCAACGATGAGCCGGCCAGATGCGGGCAAGGCAGGACCGCCGTCCCCGGCGGTCCGGAAACGGAGGACGCAACGGGCGTCGTTCATGCGGCGGCGTCTTTGCGGGCGGCCTTGGCTGCCTCGGTCGCAAGCTGGGCGAAAAAGGCGTCGCGCCGGTCGCGGGCGATCTTCACGTCCTTCGTGCCGAGAGAGCGGCGAACACGCTCCTTGGTGAAAGGGGTGGGATGCACGGTGTAGTGCAGGAACCACGTGCCGTGGTTGTTCCACAGGTGGTGGTTGAGGTTTTCGGCGCGGACGCGGATACCGGGGAGTTTGGTGATGGCGGACATGATGCGTGATATTTCGGGTTGGGAGTTATCGCGCAGCAGGGTTGAAAACAAAAAACCGACCTGGGCATCAGGTCGGTCTCGTCTTCGGGAGCGTTCTTGGTTCGCCCCCCTTGCGGGTGGCGCACATCCGGGGTTTCCCCCGATCCACCGTGGCCGCTCCCGGCCCGGTTGGCGGAACCGGCTTCTGAAGGCCGGCTCGTTCCTGATGCGGTGGCGAACGTGGGGCAACAGGCCGGGCTGTCCAGCACTTTTTTGGCAGAAAACAAAAAAACCGCCCGTGGTGCGGCCGGTTGGTTAGCTAAAATACTGATGAGATTAGCTTAGCGACACACCCTTGGCTTTAGCGGCGCGGAGGAGGGCGTCGGCCATGTCGGTGGGGGTGGCGGCGACTTCGATGCCGCATTCCTGGAAGACGGCGATCTTCGCGGCGGCGGTGTCCTCGGCTCCGCCGACGATGGCGCCGGCGTGACCCATGCGGCGGCCGGCGGGGGCGGTGGCGCCGGCGATGAAGCCCGCGACGGGCTTCTTGCAGTTGTCCTTGATCCAGCGCGCGGCCTCGACCTCGGCGCTGCCGCCGATCTCGCCGATGAGGATGATGCCCTTCGTGTCGGGGTCCTCGTTGAAGAGCTTGATGACGTCGAGGTGGCTGGTGCCGTTGACCGGATCACCGCCGATGCCGACGGAGGTGGACTGGCCGAGGCCCTTGGAGGTGATCTGGAAAACCGCCTCGTAGGTGAGGGTGCCGGAGCGGGAGACGATGCCGACGTGACCCTTCTTGTGGATGTAGCCGGGAGCGATACCGATGCGGCAGCCGCCCTTGGAGCCTTCGCCGGTGCCGGGGGTGACGAGGCCGGGGCAGTTGGGCCCGATGAGGCGGGTCTTTTTGCCGGCGATGGCGCGCTTCACGCGGATCATGTCCTTGATCGGGATGCCCTCGGTGATGCAGACGGCGAGGTCGAGACCGGCGTCAACGCATTCGAGGATGGCGTCTCCCGCGAAGGGCGGCGGCACGAAGATGACGGAGACGGTGGCGCCGGTGGCCTTGGCCGCTTCGTGGACGGAGTTGAAGATCGGCACCTTGTGTCCAGCGTGCTCGAAGAACTGGCCGCCCTTACCCGGGGTGACACCGGCGACGAGCTGCGTGCCGTAGTCGAGCGAGAGCTGGGCGTGCTTGGCGCCGAAGGCGCCGGTGATGCCCTGGACGAGGATCTTGGTCGTGGGGGTGATGAGAATGCTCATTTTTTGAAGTAGTGGGTAGCGAGTAGTGAGTAGTAAGAAGCGAGTGGAGGGGCGAAGTAGGGAGACCGGTTGGTTTAAGCTCACTACTCGCTAATCGATGCTCGCTACTGGCTCGTGGCTCAGGCGACGAGTTTTACGATTTTCTGGGCGGCGTCGGCCATGGTATCGCCGCTGACGAGGGCGAGGCCGGACTTGGCGAGGGTTTCCTTGCCCTTGGCGACGTTGTTGCCTTCGAGGCGGACGACGAGGGGCAGCTTGAGCCCGACTTCCTTCACGGCTTCGACGATGCCTTCGGCTATGACGTTGCAGTCCATGATGCCGCCGAAGATGTTTACGAAGATGCCCTGCACGTTGGCGTCGCCGAGGATGATCTTGAAGGCCGCGACGACCTTCTCCTTGGACGCACCGCCGCCGACGTCGAGGAAGTTGGCGGGGTTGCCGCCGTAGTGTTTGATGATGTCCATGGTGGACATGGCGAGACCGGCGCCGTTGACGAGGCAGGCGATGTTTCCATCGAGGGCGATGTAGGCGAGGTCGTATTTGGAGGCCTCGATTTCCTTCGGGTCTTCCTCGTTGAGGTCGCGGAGGGCGACGATCTCGGGGTGGCGGTAGAGGGCGTTGGAATCGAACGAGACCTTGGCGTCGAGGGCGAGGATTTCGCCGGTCGGAGTGGTGATGAGGGGGTTGACCTCGACCATGGCGGCGTCGCTTTCCCAGAACATGGTGTAGAGGTTCTTGATGAGCTTGGCGGCGTTTTTGGCCTCGGCGCCGGTGATCTGGAGGGCGGCGATGAGCTGGCGGAGTTGGAAGTCGGCGATGCCGTAGGCGGGGTCGATGACGACCTTGGTGATCTTCTCGGGCGTGTCGTGGGCGACTTTCTCGATTTCGACGCCGCCCTCGGTGGTGGCGACGATGACAGGACGGGAGGAGGCGCGGTCGAGGAGAACGGCGAGGTAGTATTCCTTTTTGATGTCGCTCGCGACGGTGAAGTAGATCGTCTGCACCTTGCGGCCGGCGGGACCGGTCTGGATGGTGACCAAGGTGTTGTTGAGCATCTTGCCGGCGATATCAGCGGCCTCGGCCTTGGTCTTGCAGAATTTGACGCCGCCCTTGAACCCGTCGGTGAAGGTGCCCTTGCCGCGGCCGCCCGCGTGGATTTGGGATTTCACCATGGTGGGTCCCTCGGGGAGGGAGGCGAGGGCGGTCACGAAGCCCTCGATGCTGGTGGCGGCGGCGCCCTTGGGGACGGGCACGCCGAATTGTTCGAAAAGGGCTTTGGCCTGATACTCGTGGATGTTCATGGGGAGATAGTCGGAATATTCAGTCAGAAACCTGCCGGGAATGACACGTCAAAAAGCAGGCGGGCCGCAGTCGTTAGCCCGGACGGATGAGCGGAAGCGCGGCGCTAATCGCGCCGTTTTCCTAGCGCGCCAGCAACTGCTTGGTCAGGAATGCGGTTTGGAGGCCGCTGACTTCCTTGAGGCCTTTCTGGGCGAGGGCCACGAGGCTGGTGAGTTGTTCCTGGGTGAAAGTGGCTTCCTCGCCGGCGCCCTGCACCTCGACGAAGCGGCTTTGGCCGGTCATGACGACGTTGAAGTCCACCTCGGCGTCCTTGTCCTCGACGTAGTTCAGATCGAGCAGCTCCTGGTTGTTGAAAACGCCTACGCTGACTGCGGCGACGGAGTCGAGCAGCGGGTTCTCGGCGAGTTTGCGGTCGTCGAGGAGCTTTTGGACGGCGAGGCGGGCGGCGAGGTAGGCGCCGGTGATGGAGGCAGTGCGGGTGCCGCCGTCGGCCTGGATGACGTCGCAGTCCACCCAAAGGGTGTTGTCGCCCAATTTTTGGAGATCGATGATGGCGCGGAGCGAGCGGCCGATGAGGCGCTGGATCTCGACGGTGCGGCCGTCGAGCTTGCCCTTGGCGATGTCGCGCGGTTTCCGGTCGAGCGTGGAATACGGCAGCATCGAATACTCGGCGGTCAGCCAGCCGCCTTTGACGCCCTGCTGACGCATCCAGGACGGGACCTTCGGCTCGATCGTGGCGGCGCAGATGACGCGGGTGGCACCGAAGGAGACCAGCACGGAGCCGGTGGCGTGGGGCGCGATGTTGGCCTCAAAAGTGATGGGACGAAGCTGAGCGGGCCGGCGGCCGTCAGCGCGGGTGGGAGTGGCGGACATAAATCAGGTCTCGATGTTGTGGCTGTCGCGGGCGAAGGGCTGGATCTTGGTGGACGGGGTTTCCGCTTCGCGGGCCATGTGCGCGATGAGCCGTTCGTTGAATTCCTTGGCGGGGTCGTGGCCCATTTTTTTCAATGCCTGCGTCAGCGAGGCGACCTCGACGAGGCGGGCCATGTCGCGGCCCGGGCGGACGTAGAGTTCGATGTGCGGCAGCCGCCGGCCGAGGATGGTGTAGTAATTTTCCTCCAGGCCGGTGCGCTCCTCGACGACCTCGGGGGTCCACTCCTGGAGCGAGATCACGAGGTCGAGGCGTTTCTCGAGGCGCACGGATTTTACGCCGAACATCTCGGTGATGTTGATGATGCCGATGCCGCGGCACTCCATCCAGCCGCGGTTGAGCGGGCGGCTGGTGGCCATGAGTTCGCGTTCGTCGAGGAGCTTGATGACGGTGAGATCGTCGGCGACGAGCGAGTGGCCGCGCTCGATAAGGGCGAGGGCGCACTCGCTTTTGCCGACGCCGCTGGAGCCGCGGAGCAGCACGCCCACACCTTTGATGTCGAGGGTGGTGGCGTGCTCGGTGGTGGAGGGGGCAAACTCGTTGTCGATGCAGAGCGTGGCGAGGTTCACGAAATTCATCGTGATCATCGGGGTGCGGAAGACCGGGAGGTCCAGCTCCCGGGCGACGCGCATCATGGACTCGGTGCCGTGATAGTTGCGCGTCAGGACGAGGCAGGGGATGTGCCGCTTGATCATCTCGCGCATGATGCCGGCCTGCGCGGTTTCGGAGAGGGTCTTGACGTAGGTCATCTCGGCGGCGCCGAAGACTTGGACGCGCTTGTTGGCGAAATACTTGAAGAAACCGGTGAGGGCGAGCGAAGGCCGGTTGATGGAGCCTTCCTTGATGAGGCGGTGCAGGCCGGCGCCGTCGTTGAGCAGCTCGAGCTTCAGCTTCTCGCGGTAGCTCTCATAAAAATGCGCGACGGTGATTCCGTGGATGGCCTTTTGCATGGCGCGTCAGAGGTTGAAATCTTTGCCGAGGTAAAACTCGCGGGCGGCGGAGTCGTTGATGAGGAAGTCGCCGGTGCCGGCGGTGAGCACCTTGCCCTGATGGATCAGATAGGCGCGGTCCACGATGCGCAGCGTCTCGCGGACGTTGTGGTCCGATACGACGACGCCGATGCCGCGCTGCTTGAGCTGGAGGATGATCTTCTGCACCTCGGCGACCGAGATGGGGTCGATGGCCGCGAAGGGCTCGTCCATCAGGAGGAATTTCGGCTTGGTGACGAGGGCGCGGGCGATTTCGAGCCGGCGGCGTTCGCCGCCGGAAAGGGTGAAGGCTTTTTGCTTCGCGACGTGGCCGAGGCTGAGCTCTTCCAGATGGTGGCGCACGACGGCGGGCCGCTCCCGGCGGGGGATGCCGGCGACCTCGGCGATGGCGAGGATGTTTTCCTCGACGGTGAGCTTGCGGAAGACCGAGGCCTCCTGCGGCAGGTAGCCGATGCCGTGGCGGGCGCGCTCGTGCATGCGCAACCGGGTGACATCCCGGCCGTCGAGTTGCACGCGGCCGCGGGTGGCGGGCACGAGCCCGACGATCATGTAGAACGTGGTGGTCTTGCCGGCCCCGTTTGGGCCGAGCAGTCCGACGACCTCGCCGGCGGTGAAGCTGAGGTCAACGCCGTCCACCACAGTGCGCGGGCCGAAGGTTTTGACCAGGCCTTCGGTGCGGATTTCCGACAGTGCGGCAGTGGCGGACATGGCGACGTTTACTCGGGCTGGCCGGCGGGTTTGCGGCCTTCCTCAAAGCCGAGGTCCTTGATGGCGGGCAGAGTGATCCGGGCGCGATCGTCGGGCTGGCCCTCGATGACCGCGCGGCGCTGGCCGCGATAGAGGACCAAGCGCGGGCCGGTGGCCACATATTGGTCGTCGAGACTGCGGACGACGGGCGCCTCGCTGAGCACGATGCGATCCTCGCCCGGGAAGACCTCGGCGCGGCCGCAAGTGGCTTCGCGGTCACCCTGCACGATGCGGACGTTGCCGGTGGCGACGAGGGACTTGAAGTTGCCGTAGCCGCCGAGGGTGTCGGCGGGGTCGCCTTTGCGCAGGGCGACGACCTGGAGAAAATCGCAGAAGATTTTGAGATTGTTGCCGGAGACGACGACCTTGTCCTGGAAAGTGGCGATGGTCTCGGTGTCGGTGCTGATGGTCTCGGCCAGGCCGTCGCACTCGATCACCGTGGGCGGCGGCTCGGGGGCGGCCAAGAGGACCAGCGGCAGAAACAGGGCGGCGAGCAGTGACAGGTGGCGTTTCATTTGAGGATGTCGGGCAACTGGGCGCGAAAAACTACCCGGGCGTTGCGGGCGATGGAAACTCTTTTCGCGGCATGGTCGTAGCTCCAATCCAGACCGGTGATTTCCACCTCTTGGCCGATCACCCGGACGGCGCCGGCGCCCTCAACGAACTCCCGGTCGGGGTGCACCGTGGCCGTGGGGCTCAGGATGACGGTTTCAACGAGATTGCGGTCGTCGCCACTGAAGAGGGTGAGGGTCATTTCCTGCAGGACGATACGGTTGGCGGCGATCTGCGCGGCGCTGCCGATGAGAAGCATCGAGCGATGCCCGTCCTTGGTGAAGAGCGGCAGCCGGAGGCTTTCCACCGGGGCGGTGGCGGTGAGGGACTGGGCCGACAGAACGCAAGGCAGGAGGACGGCCAGCAGCAGGAGACGGATGGTGCTCACGTGGTTGGGTTCCGGCCGCCGGCACCGAGGATATGTTCGCAAATTTCGCGCACGGCGCCGTGGCCGGCGGGCCGGCGGGTGACATAACGGGCGGCGCGCAGCGCGGCGGGCATGGCACCGGGCACGCTGATGCCGACGCCGGCCCAGGCGATCGCCGGGGCGTCGATGTCATCGTCGCCCATGTAGGCGCAGGCGGCGGCGGGCAGTTTCAACTGCGCCGCCAGTTCCTGCAGGGCGGCGAGCTTGTCGGTGCGGCCTTGAATCAGGTGAGGGATGCGCAGCTCCGTGGCGCGGGCGGTGGTTGCCCCGGAGGGCCGGCCGCTGATCCAGGCGACGGCGAGATTGCTCCGGTTGAGCCGCACCAAGCCCATGCCATCGAGGATGGAAAACGATTTCGACTCGGTGCCGTCGGAAGAGATGCGGACCGTGCCGTCGGTCAGCACGCCGTCCACGTCCATCGCGAAGAGGCGGATGGCGGCCCATGCCTGCCGGCTGATTTTTGATTTTCGATTCTGGATTTTCGACTGGGGCATACGTGGCGGTGAGCGAAACTGAATAATCGAAAATCGAGAATCAAAAATCGAAAATGTATCACCCCATCCAACCGGTGATGGCTTCGATGACCTTGTCCTTGGTCGGGCGGTAGGCTTGCTCCAGCTCGGCGGCGAAGGGCACGGGGATGTCGAGGGCGCCGAGGCGGAGCGGGGCGGCCTTGAGGGCGGCGAAATGCTCCTCGGTCAGGCGGGCGACCAGTTCGGCGCCGAAGCCGTGGGTGCGGCGGCCTTCATGGAGGACGATGAGCCGGCCGGTGCGGGCGAGCGAGGCCTTGATCGCTTCGAGCCGCAGCGGAGCGAGCCCGCGCAGGTCGAAGAGGTCGAAGGCGGTTTCGTATTCGCTGGCGAGGTAATCGCATACTTCCGCGGCCATGTGGGTGGCTTCGCCGTAGGTGACGAACGTGCCGAAGTCTCCGTGGCGCAGTTGGCGGGGCAGCCAGACCTGGCGGTAGTCGGGATTCCACTGCATCGGCTGCTTGCCGCGGCGGTAGAGGGCCTTGTTTTCGAAAAGGATGACGGGGTTGTTGTCCTCGTAGGCGGCGAGGAGCGCGTCGAAGGCGTCCTGCGGTGTGCTCGGGTAGAGGGCTTTGAGGCCGGGCAGGGAGAGAAACATGGACTCTAGCTCCTGCGAATGGAAGGAGCCGAGCTGCACCGTGCCGCACGGGAAGCGGAACACGACCGGGCAGGCCGCGCCGGAGCGGAAGTGGTAGGTCGCGGCGTTCTGCGTGATCTGGGTCACGGCCTCGGTGGCGAAGTCGGCGAACTGGAATTCCTCGATCGGGCGATGGCCGTTGACGGCCATGCCGATGGCGTAGCCGGTGCAGGCGCTTTCGGCGAGCGGGGTGTTGAAGACGCGCGCCCGGCCGAACTCCTTGAGCAGGCCTTCGGTGACCTTGAAGGCGCCGCCGTATTTGCCGATATCCTGGCCGAGCACGATGGATTCCGGTCGCTCGGTGAGAATCTTGCGGTGGGCGGCGTTGATGGCTTGGGCGAGATTGAGAGACTGGGGCTGGGCCGGCTCCGGCCGCCAAGGCAGCGCCGGGGCGTCGGGGGCAAAAACATCCGTGACCATATCGCCGGGCGCCGGCCGGGGGACGGCGAGGCAGGTCTTGACGCAGGCCTCAAGAAAAGCGCCGAGCTCGTGGTCGATCTCGTCCAGCCGCGCAGCGTGACCGTCGGCGGCAAGTTTGGCGCGCAGGCGGGGCAGGGGATCCTGCGCAAAGAACGCCTCCGACTCGCCGGGCTTCATGTAGTCGCAGGTGTCGTAGGCCGCGTGGCCGCGGAGCCGCAGGGTGCTGACCTCGATCAGGACCGGGCGGGAAGTGGTGCGGACTTTTTCGATGGTGGCGGCGAGGGTGCGCGCAAAGGCCGGGACGTCGGTGGAGTCTGCGGCGAAGCCTTCGATGCCGTAGCCGGCGGCCCGTTGCCAGAGCTCGGCGCCGGTGTATTGTTCGTTCAACGGCGTGGAGTAGGCGTAGCGGTTGTTCTCGATGATGAACACGACCGGCAGCGAGAGCAGCGAGGCGAGGTTGATGGACTCGTGGATGTCGCCGGTGCTGGACGAACCGTCGCCGAAGAAGGCGAAGCCGACCGCCGGGCGGCCTTGGCGGCGTTGGGAATCGGTCGCGCCAACGACATTCGAAAGCATGATGCCGAGGTGGCTGATCATGGGCAGCGAGCGGTTGGCCGGGTCGCCGTGGTGGATATTGCCTTCCCGGGCCTTGGTCGGGCTGAGGGCGTTGGCGAAATACTGGTTCAGGTGCTCGCAGAGGTGACCACCCCAGATGAGGTGACCGCCAAAGCCCCGGTGGGAGAATGAGATGACATCGGTGGTCTTGTCGGCGAGCAGGGCCAGCGGAACGATGAGGCCCTCGTTGCCCATGCCGCCGGTGACGGTGCCCTTGATCAGCCCTTGGCGGAAGAGATCCAGGATGCGGCTGTCCGCTGTGCGGGCGAGTTGCATCCAAGCGTAGATGCGCAGGAGGGAGTCGGCGGGTGATTTTTCCAGCTCAGAACCGCGCAGATCGCGTGGGCCGAGAACGGCGGGAGGGTTGGGAAATGCCATGTCCAAGCCCCGACGTTGGGCGGGCATATCGCCGCGGGCAAGCCTGCGCACCGGCGGATTTTTGCGAAGATTTTGCGGTGGCGCTGCAGATACCACGCAGGCGGGATTCCCGCATTCTCTCCCCGGGCGCATGACAGGCTCGCCGCAGGCAAACGCCGATGGGCGCGGTTTGGCGCGCGCAAGCGCGCTGGCCTACAACATCGCGGGAGGACGCTACTGGAGGTTGAAGCTCTCGCCGGCGGCCATCACCCGCGCGACGTGGCCAGCGGCGGCGGCGCAGCGGGCAAAGGCTGCGGGGTCTGTGCGGATGGCGTCGAAGGTATTGTAGTGCATCGGCACCGTGAGATGCGGGCGCAGGAGATTCAGGGATTCCAACGCATCGTCGGGGCCCATGGTGTAGCGGCCGCCGATCGGGATCAGCGCAAGATCGAGGACGTGGCGGCCGATGAGCGACATGTCGCCGAAGAGCGCGGTGTCGCCGGCATGATAGAGCGTGCGGCCGGCGGCCTTGATGAGGTAGCCGCTGGCGACGCCCATGGCGCGGTTTTCTCCGCCGGGCAGCTCAAGCGCGGAGCTGTGGACGGCCGGTGTCATCTGGAGGCGGCCCCAAGGCAGGTCGAGACCGCCGCCGGGCATCAGGTCGATGGTCTTGGCACCCTGCGCGGCGAAGTGATTGGCCAACTCGAACGGGGCGACCAGCGTGGCGCGGTGCAGACGGGCCAGGGTCAGCGCGTCGCAGATGTGATCCTCGTGGGCGTGGGTGCAGAGGATATAATCGCACGGCACCGTGGCGGGATCGACGGCACCGTGGGGATTTTCTCTTAGGAAAGGATCGATGACGAGCACCGCCCCGGGCAGCTCGACGCGGAAGCAGGAGTGGCCGAAGTAAGTCAGTCGCATGGGCGGTCAGTATTTATCCATCACCTGAAACATGATCCAGTAGAGCCCGAGATTGAGGACGAGCAACACTCCCGCCAGCAGGATGGAAACCAAATGGCTCGACGGCAGCAGGACCCAGAGCAGCCCGCCCAGTCCATTGCCCGCAATCATGAGCAACCAACAGTCACGGGTGCGTTTGGTGCGGCGATCCGTGAGGTCCATGGGCTTGGCGTCCTCGATCTTCTGACCGCGCGCAAGGTTGTCCCGCAGAATTTCATGCACCGAAGGTGCGGGAGCTGTGGCCGGTTGATTCTCCTTCTGAAATTCCCGGACCTTCAGGCCGTAGCGCTGGGATGGCGGATCGGCGTCGGGCATGGGGCGAGCCTGCACGAGACGTCCGACATTGTCTAGCGGTGGGCGAGAAATTCCTTTGCGGCGGCGAGGTCGCCGGAGGTGAGATTGTGGCCGGCGGGCGCGGTATGGATCGCGACGGTCGCGCCGCCGGCTTCCAGCAACGCGGCGAGCCTGGCCCGGTGGTCGGGAGGCACGATCGGATCATGCGTGCCGCTGGCGATGAGGATGCTTTTCCCTTCGAGGGAGCCGGCGACTGCGGGTTGATCGAGCACGACCATCGGGCGCAGGAGGATGGCCCCGGCGAGGGTTTCGGGGCGGAGTTGCAGCAGGGTGGCGGCGATGTTGGCGCCGTTGGAGAAACCGACGGCAATCAGGCGGCCCGGTGCGAGGCCGTGCTGCGCGGAGGCGGCGAGGATGAAGTCGGCCAGCGCGTGCGTGCGGCGGGTGACCTCGGCGGGATCGAAGACGCCCTCGGCGAGCCGGGCGTAGAAGCGGCGGGCACCGTGTTCGCTGACATCGCCGCGCGGGCTCAGCAGGGCCGAGCCGGGAGAGAGTTGGCGGGCAAGCGGCACGAGATCGTGCTCGTCGCCGCCGGTGCCGTGGAGCAGGAGCAGCGGCGGTGCCCCGGAGTCGGTGCCGGGTTGAAAGAGGTGATGATAGGAGAGATTCATGATGGTTCAGGAGAAGCTGCCACGGAGGCACGGAGACACGGAGGAAGATACGATCTTCAATCTTTGTGATTTGGCTCCGCGTCTCGGCGTATCCGTGGCTGATTTAATCCAGTTTGGGCAAGGCGGCTTCGATCTCGGCCCGGTGGGGTTCGAGGTGCGGCGGCAAGCCCAGCTTGGTGGCGAGGGTTTCGGCCGGTTCATCGATGGTGAAACCGGGTTGGTCGGTGGCGATTTCGAAGAGCACGCCGCCGGGTTCGCGGTAGTAGATGGACTTGAAGTAGGCGCGGTCGATGATCGGGCTGATATTCAACCCGCTCTGCGTGACCTCGCGGTGCGCCTGCACGTGGTCGGCATCGGTGGCGACGCGGAAGGCGACGTGATGGATGGTGCCGGCGCCGTTCAATCCGCGCGGCAGCGAGGGATCAACCAACAGGTCCACATAGGCACCGGGGCCGCCGTCCGCGACGGTGTAGCGGGCACGGTGGCCGGCCTCGGACTGCGCGGCGTGGCGGTAGCCCATCGTGTTGACGAGGACGGCGGCGGTGGCCGTGGCGTCGGTCAGCGCGATGGTCGAGCTGTGGAAACCACGGATGGCGAATTCGGCCGGCACGTCCTTTGACGGCGCGGGCGGGCGCTTGTCGGTTTCGGCCGTGGCGACGAGTTCGAGCCGCAGACCATCGGGATCGAGGAAAGGGAGGACTTGGTCACCGAAGCGTTCTTCGATGGGGAGCGCGGCGACATTCAGCTTCGCGAAGCGCTCCCGCCAGTAGGTCAGCGAATCGGCGGGCACGGAGTAGGCCGTGGCTTAGGCTTGGCCGTGACCGGGGCGCCCCCGGCGCAGGCCGGCCCAAGGGAAGAAGGTGAGCACAGTGCCGGGCGAACCGGTGTAGTCACCGTAGTAGAGGTGGTAGGTGCCGGGGTCGTCCTGATTGACCGACTTCTTGACGAAGCGCAGTCCGAGCACGCGGGTGTAGAAATCCAGGTTCGTGCGCGGATTGGAGGCGATGGCGGTGATGTGATGGAGGCCGAGGAGTTTCATGGGAGTGGCAGTGCAATTTGTAACCCAATAGGTGACAAATTGGGTTAAGTGGTGGTGTGGGTGATGCGGGCGTCGGCGGAGAGGGCGCCGCCGCCGGTGAAGGTCAGGGCGATGGCCATCGCGAGGAGGCTGAGCGCGAACTCCATGCCTGTGGGCAGGAAGAAGGCGCTCGGGTGGACCGTGATGATCGCGACAATCATGATGACGGCGGTGTTCACGGCGGCGAGGCGCGTGGCCAAGCCGACGATGAGCAGGAGGCCGCCGAAGAATTCGCCGCCGGCGGCGAGGGAAGCCTAGAGGATGCCGGGCTTAAGACCGAGCGATTCGGCAAAAAATCCGGCCGTGGCCTGGAGGCCGTAGCCGCCGAACCAACCGAATAGCTTTTGGGAACCGTGCCCGGCCATGACGAGGCCGAGCACCAGTCGCAGTGCGAGCGGAGCCCAGTCATTTTGGCGAGAGCGGAGGACGTTTTGTATGGGTGTTTTTATGGTATTAGTTTTAACTCAAAATATAGGGAAAAATAAAATCACTCGGAGTTGGGGGTCGAATTCGGCCCGACCGTCCGACGGCCGGTGCCGAGTTTGCGGCAGAGCCAGCCGAGGGTGAATTGCTCGGCGGGGGAGAGGACCGAGAATTCCGCGGCCAAGCTGGCAGCCACCTTGGGAAACAGCTCGCTGATATAGCTGCGGCCAGCGTCGGTGAGCGAAACCGTGATGAAGCGGCGATCGTCCGGGTTGCGCTCGCGACGGACCCAGCCGGTCTTCTCGAGGTTGTCCACGATCAGGGTGAGGTTGCCGCCGCTCTTGAGGAGTTTGTCGGCGAGCTCGCCCTGGCAGAGCGGACCGCGATGCAGGAGGGCCTCCAAGACGCCGAACTGGGCGAGGGTGATTTCCTTTGGCAACACGGCATGGGAACGGGCGGTGACCGATTCCGTCGCCCGCATCAGCTTGATGTAGGCGTTGAGCGCATCGGTTTCGGCCTTGGTGCCTTGGTAATGGGTTCCCATAACGATTCGATATCGAAGTAATAGTTATTTAGATGTCAAAATAATTGTTTAAAGATATGCTTAAACTCAAGTCAGGGAGCGGTATCTGGCGAATTATCTGAATAATTCGATACCGTCGCTGGGCTCTTATGCCATCGAATCCAGCTTCCGGATGCGGGGGATGTGGCGGTCGCCTTCGAAGGGGGTGGCGAGCCAGACGCGGACGATGTGCAGGGCTTCGGCTTCGGTGATGGTGCGTTCGCCGAGGGAGAGGCAGTTGGCGTCGTTGTGGGCACGGTTCCAGATGGCGACCTGTTCGTTCCAGCACACGCCGCAGCGCACGCCTTTGACGCGGTTGGCGGCCATGGCTTCGCCGTTGCCGGAGCCGCCGAGGACGATGCCGCGTTCATATTCACCGCTGGCGACGGCGCGGGCGACGGGAAAGCAGAAATCGGGGTAGTCGCAGCGTTCCGCCGAATGCGTGCCGAAGTCGCGCACGGTGTGGCCCTCAGCGAGGAGCATGGCCTTGATGGCTTCCTTGTAGGCGAAGCCGGCGTGGTCGGAACCGAGGGCGATGGAGAATGATTTCATGGGGAGAACCTCCGGAGGATTGCGGTGTCCCATCAGCATCGGCCAGATTGCCGGTCGCAAACCTATTTCCATCCCATGAAAATCATCGCTCCATGCCTGTTGGGCTGCCTGCTGCTTCTCGGCGCCGGTTGCAGCACCTTGGGTTCCCGCATCAGCGCTTCCCAGGAAGCATTCAACTCTTGGCCGACCGAGGTGCAGGACAAAGTCCTCGCCGGACAGGCTGACGTGGGTTTCACGCCCGAGCAGGTCCATGTGGCCTTGGGCGAGCCGCAGCGGAAATACACGCGCAAGACCGAGGCGGGCACCGCGGAGGTCTGGGCCTATGCGCAGGCCCGCTCCGGATTATCGCTGGGTTTGGGCATGGGCTCGTGGCGCGGAGGGCGCTCGTATGGCGGCGGCGTAGTTTACGATACCAGCGCCGGCCGCTACGACGACGAACGCATGCGCGTGGTGTTTCAGGACGGCCGGGTGACCTCGATCGAGGTGCGCACCCGCTGATCAGGCAAGACCCACCGTCCGCAGAAAAACGCCCGGATCGGCAAGGCTGGGCAGCAAGGCGCACGGCTGGTGGGCGCCCAGCGCTTTGGCGTCGTAGTGGCCGGTGGCGACCGCGAGAGTTCGCGCCCCGATGGCTTTGCCGCAGGCGATGTCGTGCGGGGTATCGCCGATGATCCACGTGTCCGCGGGGCTGAAATCCAGGCCGTGATGCTCCCGGGCGCGACGCAGGGCGTGCGGCCCGAGATCATTGCGTCGGGGGCTGTCATCGGCGAAGGCCCCGAAGGCAAAATAATGCCAGAGACCGTGGTGGGTCAGCTTGTGCTCGGCGCCGCGGCGCAGGTTGCCGGTGAGCAGGCCTTGGGCAACGTCGTCGCGTTGGTCAAGGGCGGCGAGCAGATCGGCCACGCCGGGCAGCACCTGACCCGGCGGGCCGGAGCGAAGTTCCAGCGGCAGCAGTTCCAGGTAAGTGTCGAGATAGGCTTGGGAATTTTCCGGGGTGTCCGGCAGGCCGACATGCCGCAGGACTTCGCCGGTGATCCAACTGTCGGTGCGGCCGGCCCAGTCGATGACACTGAGATCGCAGCTCACGCCGAAACACTTCGTCAGGGCACGCTCCATGGCACGGACACCCGCGCCATGCGAGACGATCAGCGTGCCGTCGATGTCCCAGAGCAGGAGGGTGGATTTGGTCACGTGAGGAGTAGCGGTTTGACCGGGTTCTGGGGCAAGCCGCTTCGCGGCGAATAATATTCATTTATGATTTTGGTGGATGGCGTGGAGCCGGCCAACCTACATGAGCGCTGATGAATCCCGCCGCTGTTATACCCGATTATGGTGCGCCTGCCGCGCTCAAGCCCACTCGCCTGCTCACGCCCGAGCAGATCGCCTTTTACCACGAGCATGGCTATCTCTCCATAGACTCGCTGATGCCGGCAGCGGATGTCGCGGAGGTCAGGAAAATCTACGACCGCCTGTTCAACGAGGACAGCCAGCGTGCGGATGGCGATCTTTACGATCTCACCGGCGCGCGCGAGGCCGGGAAGAAAATTTCCATTCCGCAGATTCTCAATCCCGCGAAATATGCGCCCGAGCTGCTGGCCACCCAGATGGTGGCCAACCTCAAGGCCATGATGAAGCAACTGCACGGCGCGGAGACGAAGATGGTAGGCGACCATGCCATCAACAAGCCGCCCCACAACGAGGCGCCCACGCCCTGGCACCAGGACGAGGCCTACTGGGACCCGGCGAAGGAGTATTCCAGCCTGAGCGTGTGGATTCCACTCCAACCCGCGACGAAGCAGAACGGCTGCATGTATTTCGTGCCGGGCTCGCACAAGCTCGAGATCGTGCCGCACCGGCCCATCGGCGACAATCCGCTGACGCCTGGACTGGAGGTGGAGCCGGGGGCCTTCGATTTCAGTTCCGCGGTGGCCTGTGAACTGCCGCCCGGTGGAGCGACCTCAGCGCAGCAAGGCCTAGACGTATGGTGCGAGCATGCCATGGGTCGGGAAACAAACAGTCCAGCGCGAGTTGTAGGTGGCGGTGGATCGAGCAGCGTCGGCTTGGGTGCATCGATCGCAACGGCACGTTTGCCTTTGGCTCGGTGCGGCGGGCCATCACCAGTTAGCCTTCGATTGTCGACAGGCTAACGTCGAGTTCCACTACGCCGGAGGATTTACCGGACCACCCGTACCTGTCAGCGGACAGGTAAAACCAGCCACGATGATAGGGGATTTGCGCCGTGTGCGATAAGGGGTGGCACGTGGCACCATGAACTAGCTCAAGGCGAACCTCCCAACTTCCAGCAAACTCGTTGGCCGACAGGCGACCCCCTAGAGCGCGTGGATGGCGCTCTTGCTTCCGCCGTCGCCTTTCAGGCTATGGCGGACAGGCACGCGGGATTACAAGGCGTGAATCGCACTTTTGTTTACGGCGAGGCCGGCTTCTTTCACCGCCTCGCTCATCGTCGGATGGGCGTGGATGGTGCGGCCGAGGTCCTCGGCGCTGCCGCCGTATTCTAGGTGGGTGACGACTTCGCTGATGAGTTCGCCGGCGTTTTTGCCGAGGATCTGCGCGCCGAGGATGCGGTCGGTCTTGGCGTCGGCGATGATCTTCACGAAACCGTCCGCGCCGTCGTTGGCATGGGCGCGGGCGTTGGCGGCGAAGTTGAATTTGCCGACATTGATCGCGATGCCCTTGGCCTTGGCGGCGTCCTCGCCGAGGCCCACGGTGGCGATCTCGGGGTCGGTGTAGATGATGGCGGGCATGAGATCCCAGTTGATGTGACCGGCCTTGCCGGCGATCCACTCGGCGACGGCGGCGCCGTCTTCCTCGGCCTTGTGGGCGAGCATCGGGCCGTCCACCACGTCACCGATGGCCCAGATGTTGGCCGCGGTGGTCTTAAGGTGGCCATCCACTTTGATGCGTTTCTTGTCGGTGAGTTCGACCCCGGCCTTGGCGAGATCGAGGCTGTCGGTGAATGGGCGGCGACCGACGGATACGAGCACCTTGTCCGCGGGCAACTCAAGGACCTTGCCGTCGCGTTCGGCGGTGAGCTTGCCGTCCTTGAAGCCGGTGACCTTGGCGTTCACCTCGATCTTTAGGCCCTGCTGTTGCAGGATACGCGTGAAGGCCCGCACGATGTCGGTATCGGCGGTGCCGGCGATCTGCGGCAGGAATTCGACGACGGTGACATCCGCGCCGAGCCGGGCCCAGACGGAGCCGAGCTCCAACCCGATGGCGCCGCCGCCCACAACGACCAGCTTGCCCGGAACCTCGGTGAAGGCGATGGCGTGATCGGAGGAGACGACGGTCTGGCCGTCGAATTTGAGGAAGGGCAGCTCGACAGGGGCCGAGCCGGTGGCGATCACGATATGACGCGCCGAGAGGCGCGTGGAATTTTCGATTTTCGATTTAGGATTTTCGCCTGGTGAAACCTCGACTTCACTCGCGGAGATGAACTTCGCCGTGCCGGTGAGGACGGTGACCTGGCGCGCCTTGGCCAGCGCGGCGAGGCCGCCGGTCATCTTGGCGACGATGTCCTCCTTTTTCTTCAGCATCACGGGCACGTCGATGGCGAGGCCGTCGAGCTTGATGCCGTGTGCTGACGCATGGTGCCGGTTGAAGGCGAAATGCTCGGAGGAGGCGAGGAGCGCCTTGCTCGGGATGCAGCCGACGTTAAGGCAGGTGCCGCCGAGGGTGGCGCGTTTTTCAACGAGGGCGACCTTGAGGCCGAGCTGGGCGGCGCGGAAGGCGCACACATAGCCGCCGGGGCCGGCGCCGATGACGGCCACATCGAAGGACATGGGTTGGGAAGATTCGGAGGACATGAAGGCGATGTGGAGTTGAAGCTTTAAGTTTAAGTTGAAGTTAAGAACCGCAATTGCGGGCATCAAAACTTCAACTTCTCACTTAAACTGATCGGCATCGTCAGATGCCGATCGCCAGGCGGGCGGGATCCTCGATGGCTTGTTTCACCTTCACGAGGAAGGTGACGGCTTCGCGGCCGTCCACGAGGCGGTGGTCGTAGCTCAGGGCAAGATACATCATCGGGCGGATGACGACCTGACCGTTGACGGCGACCGGGCGGTCGTTGATGGCGTGCAGGCCGAGGATGGCGCTCTGCGGGGCGTTGAGGATAGGGGTGGAAAGCATCGAGCCGAAGATGCCGCCGTTGGTGATGGTGAAGACACCGCCCTCGAGGTCCTGCAGCGTGATCTTGCTGTCGCGGGCCTTCTTGGCGACGTCGCCGATGGCCTTCTCGATGTCGGCCATGCCGAGGGTGTCGCAAGCGCGGATGACGGGGACCATCAGGCCCTTCTCGGTGGAGACGGCGACGCCGATGTCGTAGTAATGGTTCTGCACGATCTCATCGCCGGCAAACTGGGCGTTGATGGCGGGCACATCCTTGAGGGCCTGCACGACGGCCTTGGTGAAGAAGGACATGAAGCCGAGCTTCACGCCGTGCTTCTTCACGAAGTCGTCCTGGTATTTTTTGCGCAGGTCCATGACGGCGGACATGTCCACCTCATTGAACGTGGTGAGCATGGCGGCCTCGTGCTGGGCCTGCACCAGACGCTCCGCGATGCGCTTGCGCAGCGGACTGAGCTTCTTCCGCGTCTGCTTGGCAGCTGCGGAAGAAGAATTTTCGATTTTCGACTTTTGATTCTCGATTGGCCCGCCTTCGCTCTGCGGGCTGCGGCGCGGCTCGTCCTGCTGCTTTGCCGCAGGCGAAGCGGCCAGCATGTCACCCTTCGTGACACGGCCGCCTTTGCCGGTGCCTTCGACTTTGGCGGGATCGATGCCGGTTTCCGCAGCGAGGCGACGCACGGCGGGGGAGGCCGGGGCCGCGTTTTCGATTTTCGATTCTGGATTTTCGATTGGGCGCGGCGAGGGTGACTCAGCTCCAGCGGAGGCGGCGGTGTCGATCATGGCGACAACGGCGCCGATCTTGACCTCGGTGCCTGCGGCGACCTTCAGGGCGATGCGGCCGGCGGCCTCGGCATTGCCCTCGGAGGTGATCTTGTCGGTCTCCAGCTCGAACAGCGGCTGGTCCTTTTTGACGATGTCGCCGTCCTTGACGTGCCATTTGGCGAGCACGCCTGAATTGATGGATTCGCCGAGGGGCGGGATTTTGACTTCCAGACTCATGATGAAATTATGCGATGGTTTTGATCAAAGGGTGAACGCGTCCTTCAGGAAGACGGCGAGTTCGTGTTTGTGCAATGCCAGGGAGCCCACGGCGGGCGAGGCGGAAGCGTCGCGTCCGGCATAGAGCGGCACGAAACCAAAGAGGTCGGTCAGGTGCGGCGCGATATAGGACCAGGCGCCCATGTTTTGCGACTCTTCCTGGCACCAGACGATGCGGGCGCCTTTGTATTTCTTGGCCAGCTCGGCGAGCCGTTTGCGGTGCAGGGGATAAAGCTGCTCGATGCGCACGATGGCGGTGTCGCGGTGGGAGTTTTTCTCCCGGTAATCGCAGAGGTCGTAATAGACCTTGCCCGAGCACAGGACGATGCGCTGCGGCGGCTCGACGCCGCGGGAGAAAGGCGCGCGGGTGCCGCCGCCCGTGGTGGCGTAAAGCGGGTCGTCGAGAACCTCCTCGAAGGAGCCGCTGGTGAAATCTTCCAGCTTCGACACCGCGGCGGGGTGACGCAGGAGCGACTTGGGCGACATCACGACGAGCGGCTTGCGGAAGTCGCGTTTCATCTGCCGGCGGAGAGCGTGGAAGAAACCGACAGGCGTCGTGATGTTGACGACCTGCATGTTGTTTTCCGCGCAGAGCTGCAGGAAGCGTTCGAGGCGGGCGGAGGAGTGCTCCGGCCCCTGGCCCTCGTAGCCGTGGGGCAGGAGGAGCGTGAGGGCGCTGGTGCTCTGCCATTTGGATTCACCGGCGGCGAGGAACTGGTCGATGACGACCTGGGCGCCGTTGGCAAAGTCGCCAAACTGGGCCTCCCAGATGCAAAGCATCGAGGGGTAGTCGAGCGAGTAGCCGTAGTCGAAGCCGAGCACGGCGGCCTCGGAGAGCAGGGAATTGTAAACGCAGAACTTCGCCTGGCCTTCGGCGAGGTGGAGCAGCGGGGTGTAGGTTTCCAGCGTATCGGCCTCGTGGAGGACGGCGTGGCGGTGGCTGAACGTGCCGCGCTGGCAATCCTGGCCGCTGAGACGCACGGGAGTCCCTTCAAGGAGGAGGGTGCCAAAGGCCAGCGCCTCGGCGAAACCCCAGTCGATCGGGCCGCCCTCGCGGTGGGCTTGGGCGCGGTTGGCGAGGAAGCGCTTGATCTTGGGGTTGAGCTTGAAGCTTTCCGGGACGGTGGTGAGGCCGCTGGCGACGGTGGTAAGCGTCTCGGCACTGACGCCGGTCACCACGGGCTTGAAGTGGAAGTCGGGCTGAAATTCCGCGGTGGAGCCTTCGAATTTTTCGGCCTCAAGGGCGACGGCGCGCTTGGCGGTCTTGGCGTTCTCGGAGGCCTTGGCCTTTTCAAGATTGGTTTCCAAGGCGGCGGTGTATTCGGCCTTGATGGCTTCGGATTCGGCCTCGGTGATGCTGCCCTCGGCGACCAGCTTGCGGCTGAGTACGACGGAGACCTGGGGATGCGCGGCGATTTTCTTGTAGAGAACCGGCTGGGTGAAGGCGGGCTCGTCGCTCTCGTTGTGACCGTGCTTGCGGTAGCAATACATGTCGATGACGACGTCGCGCTGCCATTTCTCGCGGAATTCCAGCGCGAGGCGGGCGACGTAGCAGACGGCCTCGGGATCGTCGCCGTTTACATGGAAGACCGGAGCCTCGATCATCTTGGCGACGTCGGTGCAGTAACGCGTGGAGCGGGCGTCGCTGGGATCGGTGGTGAAGCCGATCTGGTTGTTGACGATGGTGTGGAGCGTGCCGCCGGTGCGGTAGCCGGGCAGTTGGGAGAAGTTCATCGTCTCGGCCACGATGCCTTGGCCCGCGAAGGCGGCGTCGCCGTGGATGAGGAGCGGCAGCACACGGCGGCGCTCGGTGTCGCCGCGAATGCGCTGGCGCGCACGGGCCTTGCCCTCGACGACGGGGTTGACGATTTCCAAGTGCGAGGGGTTGGCGGCGAGGCGGACCTCGACCTGCTGGCCGCCGGTGGTTTTCAGCACCGCCTCGTAGCCGAGGTGATACTTCACGTCGCCGTCGCCGCCGACGGCGTCGGGGATGTAGTTTTCCGAGAACTGCTCGAAGAGCAGGTCGAAATTTTTCTTCATCACACTGGTGAGGATGTTGAGCCGGCCGCGGTGGGCCATGCCCATGACGACTTCCTCGACCCCGACGTGCGGGGCGTGCTCGATGATCTGGTCCACGGCGGCGATGAGCGTCTCGCCACCCTCGAGGGAGAAGCGCTTTTGGCCGACATATTTCGTGTGCAGAAAGCGTTCGAAGAGCTCGGCCTTGTGCACGCGGCGCAGGATGCGGATCTTTTCGTTGCGGGCAAAATTGGGCTGGTTGCGGACGGCCTCCATCTTGTCCTGCAGCCATCGGCGGACATCCACATCCTGTATATGGGTGTATTCGACGCCGATGTGGTCGCAATAGGTGGTGCGCAGTGCGATGAGGATCTCGGCGAGCTTCATCTGGCCGCCACCGAGGTAGGTGCCGACGTCGAAGCTGGTGTCGAGGTCGTCCTCGGTGAGATCGAACTGGTTGAGGGAGAGTTTGGGGTGGGGGACCGGGGGCTCGCTGAGCGGGTCGAGGTGGGCCTCGAGGTGGCCGATGGCCCGGTAGGTGTTGATGAGGTAGTGGACGTGCGACTGCTTGAGGCTGTCGATGATTGAGGTGCCGGCGGTGGCGGAGTCGGTCAGGGTGCCGCCGCTGTTGCCGAGGGCAAAACCTTGGAAAAAGGCGCGCCAGGTGGGATCCACGGAGTCGGGATTTTCCAGCCACGATTGGTAGGCCGCCTCAATGACGGCCGCATTGGCGTGCGTGGGAAGGGTGGAAGGGCTCATGGGTGATAAGAAAAGCACATAGCAGAGCGTCGGGGAGGGGAGTTTCTGCTGGGTGTGCTATTAGCGATAATTGTATGACACTCCATCACGATACGGTCCCGGACTCAAGGACGCCGCGTCGAAGGATAGGTGATTGCAAACGCGCTTAAGGTCGGTAGCAGAGGAATTAGTTTATTCATCGCCCCAACATGGAGACCCAGATTAAAGATTCACTTATGTTGCTCTTGGCTGGCATCAAGCAGGCTGATGGCAAAGTGATCGCCGAGGAGATGGCGCGACTGGATAATTTTTTGGCTCAAGGCCGGGGGGTGCTGCATCCGCAACTCGTTCATTTCCTAGAGCGCAGGAGCTACGCCAAGGCATTGATGTTCTTGGGCGGAGAAAGCGATATCCCGGTGGGAATCTGCGGCGGTCGGGCAGGGAAGAGCTGAACGAATCAAAGGATGAACGACTGAACATGGCGAACGAAGGCAAGATTTCGACCGATGGCGGACAGGGCTTGGGGCAAAACCCGTTTGGTGCCTTGGCTGGACTCAATTTGCCGTCGGGCACAGTTCAGGCGGCAGGGACTGGGCCGGCGAAGTCGGTTTTACCGGCAAAAAACCGCGGTCGGGTGGATATCAAGCGGACGACCGCCGGTCGCGGCGGTAAAACCGTCACCGTGGTGACCGGGTTCATGGGCATCGGCCTGCCGGAAAAAGAGTCGCTCTGCAAAAAGATGCGCAATGCCTGCGGTTGTGGTGGCACGGTCAAGGATGGCGCGATCGAGATCCAGGGCGATCAGCGGGAGAAAATCGCGGCGATTCTCAGCGAGGCCGGTTTCCGGCCGGTGTTTGCGGGTGGGTAATCCCTATGAAGGCATGGTTCAAAGAGGTCGTTTCGCGCGATAAATGTGGAAGGCTTGAGAGCGGTATCGCGGCACCTCTTATATTTATTTCGTGTGTATTACTTACGCCTACGATTGCAAAACTTGAGGCGTGGGGTGCGTTCGGAGTTTGCGTGATTGTGACTGGCATTTCCGTGTTTATTACGCGCACACTCAAGCGCACGCTTCTCAGAACACAATCACCTGAGCGACTTGCGCTGTTAGGGTTGATTGGCTGGATATCTGTTGTGCCGCTTGTTTTTGTCGCGGCGAAGATTTTTTTGTTTCGTTAGGCAGCCAGACCGGCGGCCAAGGCGAGAGCGCTTTTGGCGCGGTTCATGATGTAGAGGTGATAGCCCGGGGCGCCGTGGGCCAACAGATCGCGGATCTGATCAAGCGCCCAGTCCACGCCGATGATCTCCACGATTTCGGGATTCTCGGCGGCGCCCTCCAGTCGGCGGAGCAAGGTGGCGGGTAACGCGGTGCCACAGAGGGCGGTGAAGCGCTGGATTTGTTTCAACGACAACACCGGCATGATGCCCGGCACGATGGGCACGGTGATGCCGGCGGCGCGGCATTTTTCCACGAAGCGATAATAGGAGGCGTTGTCGAAGAAGAGCTGGGTGGTGATGAAGGCGGCGCCCGCGTCCACCTTGCGCTTCAAATTGGCGAGATCGGCCTCGGGGGAGGCGGCTTCGGGGTGCTTGTCGGGATAGCCGCCGACCCCGAGACAGAAATCACCGTGGCGTGCCTTGAGCAGGGCCACGAGGTCGCTGGCGTAGCGCAGGCCATCGTTGAAAGGGGTGAAGGTGGTTTCGCCTTTCGGGGGATCACCGCGCAGGGCCATGATGTTCCGAAAACCGCCGGCATGGATGCGATCGGCGATCTCGCCGAGTTCGGCGCACGTATGGCCGACGCAGGTGAGGTGGGGCATCACGGTGAAGCCAAACTCGCGCCGGAGCAGGTCGCTCACCTGGGCTGTGCGATCGCGGGTGGTGCCGCCCGCCCCGTAAGTGACCGAGACAAAGTCAGGCTGCATCGGCCGGAGGGCGGCGGCGGTGGCGCGCAACGCCTCCACGCCGGCGTCGTCCTTGGGCGGAAAAAACTCCAGCGATCGGGCGGGACGGTGCGCGCTGAACAGGGTGGCAATGGGCTGGTCGGGAGGCATGTAATCAACGCATACAGTTCTGTTGATATGTGTAAAGAACGAAGGTGCCGGGCTCAGGCAGAAGACGGCCCGCAAACCACGCGCATGGACGTGAATAACCGGGGAGAGGGAATCAAGCCAGCCCGGTTGAGTCCGCCCAGTGCGGCTTCGCTGCCCGCGCCTGCGCAATGGGCGTGAGGCCCAACGCAGCCACGCCCTGCCGCGGTGCGGGGGGCCACCGCCGGGGTCCGGCGGAGGCAAAAATCATCCAATCAAACGATGGAACTATCCGCGGGCTGGACTATTTTTGCGGGATCGCCGAGTGCCCGGGTTTTTCCCAGGCGGCGAAACCGAAATAAGCCGCAATCGCGCCAAGCACGGAGAACACGAAAGAGCCGTCATAGCCATGGGTCCAACCGGGCATGGCATCCGCGGCGGCCTCATTGAACAGGCCGACAGTCCAGGCGGGGACGCCATAACCGAGGAAGCTGAGGGCGGCGCCGGTCAGGAGCGCGGCAAGAGCCGCCCGCTCTCCGCCGTGGCGGGAGTGCAGCCCGATGAGCAAGACCACCACAATGCCGGCCGAACCGAAAGAAGAGGCGATCTCGACCAGGCCCTTGATGGTTTCGCCGGAGGCGGCGATCAGATAGGCGGCGAGGCCGGCCAACAGGGTGAGCGAGCGACCAAAAGCCAGCTTGCGCGGGTCCGGCAGGTTTTGGGTGATCCGGTTGATCAGGTTGCGGCTGGCGATGGAGGACACGGCGAGCAGCGTGGTGTCCACAGTTGAAAGGATAGCGGAAATAATCGCGCCCATGAGGAGCACATAGAGGACCGGGGAGAGGTATTCACGCGCGAGTTCGGGCAGGTAGCTGTCGGTGGAGGCGGCTTCGAAGCCAGCGGCATGACCGAGCAGGCCGATCACGAGCGGGATGGAGCCGAAGACGAGGTAAAGCGCGGCCGCCAGGAAGCAGCCCTTGCGCGCGATGCTGGCATTGCGCGCGCCGAGGAAGCGCGAGATGGCCTCCTGCGCCACCAAGGAGCCGAGGATGGGAATCATCCAGGTGTCGAGAACGGCGAGCCAGCTTTCGGACATGCCGTCCTCGTTGGTCACCCGCCACCGCAGTTGGTCGGCGGTGATGGCGTGAAACGAGAAGTCACCGGAGGCGAGGATCACAAACAGCAGGATGAGCAGTCCGAGCATCATGACGGCGCCCTGCACCATGTCGGTCAGCGCATCGCCCAGCAGGCCGCCGATGGTGGTGTAAGCGATGATCAGCACCGCGCCGCCGAACAATGCCAGCCCGAGCGCGATGCCGGCGGTCTCGGCGATGATCTGGCCCATGGCGAGCAACTGGGCGGAAGCCCAGATGATGGAGGTCGGGATTGTCAGGATGGCGGCGAATACCTCGGCCCGCGGTCCGAAGCGCTGCCGAAGATAATCCGGGAAGGTCATGACTCCCGTGGCGCGCAGTTTGTGAGCGAGGAAAAGCGCCATGCCGATCAGGCAGATCGTGTAGCCGAAGGGGTCGGCCCGCCCGCCCGCAAGACCCGTTTCGGCGATCGCGCCGGACGCCCCCATCACGGTCTCCGCGCCAAACCAAGTGGCAAAGACCGAAACCCCGACCATCAGCAGGCCGAACCGTCTTCCTGCTACGAAATAGTCCGCTTCGGTGCGCACGTAACGGCTGGCCGCGAGGGCGATGGCGAATTGCAGGACAATATAGGCGGCCAGCGCGAAGATCATGGCAGTTTGGTGCTAAAAGCTCAGCGGACAAGCGACCAAGCCCCCGCTCGGGCCAGATGCGGCAAAGGGGATTGGCTGGGGGGTCTCATGACTTTACGGAGCGGAGCAGCAAGCTTACCCGTGTGACCATTGAGCATTGATTGCTCCGGTGGCGATGAGAAACATCGCAAAACTGGGTTGTGCCCAAGGGTTAATTCAGGCGGTGGCCCGTTCCTGCTCGGTTTTGAGCCGCAACTGGCCGCAGGCGGCATCAATGTCGTGGCCCTTCTCCCGGCGGAGGGTGACGGAAACCCGGGCGCGGCGGAGCACCTCGGCAAACCGCTCCTGACGGGTGATCGAGGGCCGCTTCCAAGGCAGGCCTTCGACGGTGTTGTAAGGGATCAGGTTCACATGCGCGTGGAGGTCGAGGGCGATGTCGCGCAGCTTCTCGGCTTGGACAAGCGAGTCGTTGACCTCCTCGATCAGGATAAACTCCAGCGTCACCATGCGGCCGTGCTTTTCCGAGAAGGCCTTGACCGCCGGCAGGAGCTTGGCGAGCGGGTAGGCTTTGTTCACGGGCATGATCTTTTCGCGGACCTCGTCGGTGGCGCCGTGCAGGGAAATGGCGAGGCGGATGCCGAGCGGCTCGTCGGCGAGCTTGAGGATTTTTGGCACGAGGCCGCTGGTGGAAAGCGTGATGCGGCGGGCGCCGAAACCGAGGCCCCACTCGGCGTTGACGATGGTGAGGGCGCGGATGATGGCGTCGTAATTGGCGAGAGGTTCGCCCATGCCCATGACGACGATGTTGTCAAAGGAGGCGAGTTCGGTGCGCGCGCGGGGCGTGCGTTCGTCCTCGCGGTAGCAAACCTGCAGGAGTTGGGCGACGATCTCGCCGGCGTTGAGGTCGCGCTTCAGGCCGGCGAGGCCGGAGGCGCAGAAAACGCAACCCATCGCGCAGCCGACCTGCGTGGAAATGCAGATGGTCTTGCGCGAATGCTCAAGGCCGACGCCTCCCTGCGGCACACGGATGATCACTGTCTCGATGAGCGAATGGTCGCCGAGGCCAAGGAGGAGTTTGTCGGTGACATCCTCGGATTGCTTGTTGAGGACGAGCGAGGCGGGCATCAGCTCGAAGGTTGCTTCCAGCCATGTGCGCAGCGGCTTGGGGAGATTGGTCATCTCATCCCAAGTGCGGGCGCGCTTCTTGTATATCCAGTCGAGGATCTGCTTGGCGCGAAAGCCCGGCTCACCGTGCTCCTTGAGCCGGACGGTGAGAGTGTCGAGCGTCTCGCCGGTGAGCGGCGGTTTCGCCGGGTTGTATTTCATGCGCCGCAGCCTGAAGGGAACGTCAGGATTTCGCGAGCGCGCGGTTGAGCGCGCTGATGATGGCCTTGATGGAAGCGAGTTCGATGTTGGTGTCGATGCCGGCGCCGAAGAGCGTCAGCCCGAGGGCGGTTTTGATTTGGATATAACTGACGGCGCGGGCCTCGGCGCCGGACCCGAGGGAGTGCTCGGAATAGCTGAGCACGTCGAATTTCGGGAGCGGGGTGGAGCCAAGCGCGCGGACGAAGGCGTCGATCGGGCCGTTGCCGCTGGCGGTGAGTTTGTGGCCCTTGCCATCAATGGCCAGGCGGACCTCGCACTTCACGTCGCTGTCGCGCTCGGTGGTCTTGAAATGCTCCAAGGTGACCGGTGCGGTGCGCTCGAGGTATTCGCGTTGGAAGGCCGCGTGAATCTCGGCGGTGGTGAGTTCGCGGCCGGTGGTGTCGGCGAGATCGTTGATGATGCGGCCGATCTCCTTGTGCATGAGCTTCGGCAGGGTGAAGCCGAACTCGTTCTCCAGCACGTAGGCAACGCCGCCTTTGCCCGATTGGCTGTTGATACGGATGATGGCTTTGTAGCTGCGGCCGATGTCGGCGGGGTCGATGGGGATGTAGAGGACATCCCACGGGGCGCCGGGCTTCTGGTGGTCCCAGGATTTCTTGATCGCGTCCTGATGGGAGCCGCTGAAAGCCGTGAAGGTCAGTTCGCCGGCATACGGTGCGCGGGCCGGGACCTCGAGCTTGGTGCAGCGCTCGTAAACCTCGCGTATGCCGTTGATGTCGGAGAAATCCAGGCCGGGGTGGATGCCGCGCGTGTAGAGATTCAGCGCGACGGTGACGACGTCGAGGTTGCCGGTGCGCTCACCGTTGCCGAAAAGGGTGCCCTCGACGCGGTCGGCCCCGGCGAGCAAGGCCAGCTCGGTGGCGGCGATGCCGGTGCCACGGTCGTTGTGGGTGTGCAGCGAGATGAGCGTGCGGTCGCGGCGGGAGAGGTGCGTGCACATCCATTCGATCTGGTCGGCATGGACGTTGGGGGTGGCGTATTCGACCGTCGCCGGGAGGTTGAGGATGATCTTGTCCTCCACGGTGGGCTGCCAGACATCGGTCACCGCCTCGCAGATCTCCAGGGCGAAATCCAGCTCGGTGCTGGTGAAGCTCTCCGGCGAATACTGGAAACGCACCCGGGTGCCGGCGGCGGCGAGCGCGCGGGTGTGCTGCTTCACCCAGGCGGCGCCGCGGGTCGCGATCTGCACGATGTCGGCCTTCGTGGCGTTGAAGACGTGCTGCCGTTGTGCGGGCGAGGTGGAGTTGTAGAGATGGAAGATGACGTTCTTCGCGCCGCGGAGTGATTCGCAGGAGCGGGTGATGAGTTCCTCACGGCATTGGCAGAGGATCTGGATGGCGACATCGTCGGGGATGCGGTTCTCTTCGATCAGCCGGCGGATGAAATCGAATTCGATCTGCGAGGCGGAAGGGAAGCCGACCTCGATCTCCTTGAAGCCGATTTTCACGAGCATGGCGAAATACTCGAGCTTCTCCTCCACGCTCATCGGCTGGGCGAGGGCTTGGTTGCCATCGCGGAGGTCCACGCTGCACCAGAGCGGGGCGGCGGTGGGCACGCGGTTGGGCCACTGGCGGTTGGGCAGGTTTACAGGCGGAAAGGGGCGGTATTTGGTGACGGGAGCAGATTGCATGACGAAACGGGCTGAAAGTAAGGTTGAAAAGGACGGGCAAACGCACGCTCAAAGCGGCGGGGACGACAGGCAGGCGGGACGCACGATCAGCCGTTAACGGCTATCAGAGACCGTGCGTGGTGGTAAGTCGAAGAGCCTGCGGCAAGTGGCGCATTCCGTGGCGGCGAGTCAGCCGGTCCCGCAGGGTGGGGTCAAGCCGCGGTTTCGTCATAGCGACGTAACCAAATGGAACCGGGCGGCGTCTTGCGTGTTGTGTATGCGAGAGTCTCACTTGCCCCATGCCCGACGATGCGCCGTTTGATCTGCCCGGTTGCCTTGCCCTTGTGCGGCAGCAGGATCAGGCGGCGGCGCGCGGGTTGGTCGAGCACCTTTACCCGTTGGTTATCCGCATTGTGCGCGGCCATCTGCCCCGGCGCGTGGCCGAGGAAGACCTTGCACAGGAGGTTTTTCTGAAAATGTTCACCCGGCTCGATCAATATCAGGGTGCAGTGCCTTTCACCCACTGGGTCTCCCGCATCGCAGTCACCACCTGCATCGATCAACTGCGGGCTCAGAAACGCCGGCCGGAGTTTCGCTGGGCGGATCTCTCCGAACAGGAGGCCGAGCTGCTGGACACCGTGATCAACGACGAGCGCGCGGTCGAGGCGGGAGAGGCCTTGGCGGCGCGCGAACTGGTGGAGCGGCTTTTGGGCCAGTTGAAACCCGAAGACCAACTGGTGCTCCGGCTCTTTGAGCTGGAGCAAAAGTCCTTGGTTGAGATTCGCGAGATCACCGGCTGGAGTATCGCCGTCATCAAGGTCCGCGCCTTCCGGGCACGCCGGAAATTGCGCAAACTTTTTATCGAACTCGAAAAACACGAACGCACATGAGCTCTCACGACGAAAAATGGCGGCGTTTGGTCCGGGCGGCACGGCAGGCTCCCGCCGCAGCGGTGCCGGTGGCGCCCCACGGTTTCGCGACCCGGGTGGTCGCGCGGGCCGGGGTCCGGTCCCGTCCGGCGGAAACGATTTTTGAGCGTCTGGCGGTGCGCGCTTTCGGTGTCGCCTGCCTCCTGGCCCTGTGCGGGGTGATTTTCAATTTTATGCAGACGGAGGCGCCGGTGCTCGCAGAGGATGTTTTCTTCATGACCGATGACCCCGGGCTGACCCTTCTTGACCTGACCTGAGATGAACCAGACCTGGAAAGTCATTCTCGCTTTCACCGGCATTTTCGCGGCCGGCGCCGTCTTTGGCGGTTTCCTCACGCTGCGGACCGTCAAGCAGGTGACACCTGCCTTGGCCCTGTCCCGCGCAGAGCGCCCGCAGGACAGTCAGTTTGCCGTCATGGTCATGAAACGGCTGGCCCAGCGGCTGGAGCTCACGGAGTCGCAGCAGGAGCAGTTGCGTCCGATCGTGGCGGCGGCGGATCAGGAAATGCGCCGCCTGCGCCGGGATAATTTTCGCGAGACGCTGCGGGTTTCCGATGACATGAACGCCCGGGTGGCGGCCATCCTCACGCCGGAGCAACGGGCCAAGCTGGAGCAGATGCAGCAGGAGACCCGCGAACGCTGGGCGCAGGACCGGCAGCGGCGCTGGGGCGAGGGACCGCCAAATGGAGACATGCGGCGGGAACGGCCGCGGCCGCCGCCGGACAATTAAGCCGCGCACTTTGCAGTTGAATGCGCGCGCATGCGGCCTACGGTCAGCATCGGCCAGGTGCCATGCATGGGCAGGCGCGTGAACTCCGCCAGGACCGGAAGGTAGCAACGGCAACGACGTTCTCACAGTGCCGTGGAGTGCCTGGCCACTTATTTTTTATTTTGGATTTGCGCTTCCGGAGTTTGGATTTGGGCTAGCGCACGGTGTCTAGCTCCTACCAAGTCATCGCGCGCAAGTGGCGGCCCCAGACGTTTGCCGACGTTGTCGGCCAGGACCATGTGGTGCGGACCCTGCGCAATGCCATCGGGCGGAACCGGATTGCGCACGCCTACCTTTTCGTGGGCCCGCGCGGCACGGGTAAGACCTCGACGGCGCGCATCTTTGCCAAGGCGCTCAATTGCACCGACGGGCCCAAGGCCGATTTTGATGTCAACGATCCGGTCGTAAAGGCCATCGGCGACGGCTCCTCGCTGGATGTGATCGAAATCGACGGCGCTTCCAACAACTCGGTGGACCAGATCCGCGACCTGCGGGACGACGTGCGCTACGCGCCCACGCAGGGGAAATACAAGGTCTACATCATTGACGAGGTGCACATGCTCTCGAACCAGGCGTTCAACGCCCTGCTCAAGACTCTGGAAGAGCCGCCGGAGCACGTGAAGTTTGTGTTTGCGACGACGGATGTGCAAAAGGTGCTGCCCACCATCCTCTCCCGTTGCCAGCGCTTCGACCTCAAGCCCATTCCCGCGGGGCTGATCATCGAGCGGCTCCGGAAAATTGCCGACGAGGAGAAGGTCAAGGTCTCCGATGCGGCGCTGCAGTGCATCGCCCGCATGGCGGACGGCGGCATGCGCGATGCGCAGTCCATATTCGACCAGATGATTTCATTTTGCGGCGCGGAGATTGCCGAGGCCGACGTGCTCGACGTTTACGGCTTGGTCTCGGCGGAAAAGATTGCCGCGCTGGCCGCCGCGGTGGCGGCAGGCGACCATCAGGGCATCGTGGCGCTGGTGGACGAATGCGATGCGGCCGGGCGCGACCTCGTGCGGCTGCTGGCCGATTTGCAGGCGCTCGTGCGCCAGGCGCTGCTTGATGCCATCGCCAAGGGCGGGCGCAGCGAATTGCTGGGCGGCGTCGCCCTGACCACGGAGCAACTGACGCGATTACTGGACGGCCTGCGCGAAGGCGAAGACGCGGTCAAGCTGGGCTTGGCCGAAAAAATCAACTTTGAGGTCACGTTGCTCAAGGCCGTCGAGGCCAGCCGCGCACGCGCGATTGACAGCCTGATCAAGGAACTGGCGGCCTTGGCCGACGAGGCGCCCGCTGCCGGCGAAAAAAAAAAGGACTGATTGACCGGTTGGAAGCCCGGTTGGCGAATTTGCCGCCAACGGTCGTGAAAGCGACTTCCCGGGCAGAGCCCCCGGTGGAGACAATGGAGGCGACTCCCCTCGAGGCCGTGACGTTGGAGGATGATACGCCTTCCTTTTGGCCGGATGCGGCGGCGGAGGAGATGTATCTGGTTGAGCAAAAGTCGCAAAATCGGACCCCGCCGCCGGCCAAAGCTCCGGAAGAGACGGTCGAGCCGACTGCACCGCTGCCGGCGCTGGATGACCTTGTAAAGCGGATCCCCGGCTCCGTGCGGGAGACGTTGGACGAACTTTTTCGCGCCAAATTCGTGAAGGTTCAGCGCGTGCCGAAGTCGGCCCTGCGCGGTTGAGCCAAAACTATACCGGCCAGTGTTGGCCCAAAGGGGTGCGCCCGACCGTGCTGCGCGCGTAGAAATAGGTTTCCGCGGTGCCGACGTCCGGCGGCTCGGCGAGCGCGATGGCAGCCCGCACATAGAGTCCTTCGGTGAGGCCTTCAAAAGCGTCGAGCCGCTCGAGGCAGGCGTTGTTCACCCGCCAAAGCTCGCCGGTCACGCCGGCCTGATCGGACGGCTCCGCCACGAGGCCTGGGTAGTCAACCAGTGAATACAAAGTGAAGCCGGCGACCGTGCGGGCTTCGCCCAGATATTGCTGTCCGGCGAGCCGGGCGTGGTTGGCGCCGCCGCGCTTCAGGGTTCCGTATATGAATAGCAGCATGAACCGCCTGGTTTTCCCGGTCGGTGCCGGGCTATGGCGCCGGTTCGGCCTCGGTTTCGATCACGATGGCCGTGATGTTGTCGCGGCCGGAAGCCTCCAGCGAGGCCTCCACGAGCCGGCGGGCGGGTTCCTTGGCGGCGGCAGTGGCATCGGGCTCGCGGATGAGATCGTGCAGGGCGCGATCCCAGAGTCCGTCGGTCAAGCCGTCGGAGCAGATCAGAAACCGGTCGCCGGGCTGGTAGCCGACCGCGCCGACCTGCGGATCGATAAACTGGTGGCCGGCGCCGAGGGCCTGGTTCAGGGCGTTGCGCAAAGGATGGGAGCGCGCCTCCCGCTCGTTGATTTTGCCCTGCCGGCGCAGCCAACCGACGTGCGAGTGATCATTGGTCAGTTGGGTGAAGCCACCTTCGCGCGGCAGGTAGTAGATCCGGCTGTCGCCGAGGTGGCCGAAGTAGAGCCACTGCGGCGTGAGCCAGCAAAGGCTCAGGGTGGCGCCCATGCCGGCGCATTCCTCGTAGCTGCGGCCGTGCCGGAGCATCACCTGATGGATGTCGGCGAAGAGTTCCTGCAGCACGTCGGTGAATCCGCTGGCAAGCCCCATGGCGGACATCCGGAAGCTCTTGGGCATGAGCTTGGTGATGTGGTCCACGGCGATGCGGCTGGCGAATTCGCCGGAATTGGCGCCGCCCATGCCGTCGCTGACGGCGAAGACAAAGTCGGTCTTGCGGGCGGAGGCCTCGCCGGTTTTGCCGAGAAACCGCAGCTCATGGCCGTCAAAGTTCAGGGCGATAAAGGCATCCTCGTTGTTCGGCCGCACACGGCCGCGATGGGTCATGGCGGACCAGCGGAGCCGGCAGGGCGGGGGCGGGTTGGCTTCAGGCGACATGGGGGGCGGAGGGCGGCGGGGAGTCGAGCAGGGTGGCCAGTTCGAAATCAATGATGCAGAAGCGGCCGTCGGCGATGCGGTAGGTCACGTTGCGCAGGAACGGATCATCGTGCCGCACGCTGTATTGCTCCAGCTCGCGGAAGAGTTCCTTCAGGCGCTCGTCGTTCATGTGGTCCACGCGCGAGCCGCAGTTCGAGGTCACCAGCAGCAATTTTTCCGGGACGGCTTCGATCACGCGCGGCACGAAATCGCAGCCCCGCGCCTCAAGGTGCCGGAGCACGCGGACTTCGTTGTCAAAACGCTCCCGGGCTTGATGGCCGCGGAACGTCTTGTGCACCCGGCCGTCGTAGCCGATGTGCACATGGGCGCGGGCGGTATCTTTGGCTTCGGGCATGGTGACGGAGGCGGCAAAAATAGGACGGTCTGAATCAGGATGCAGCGATTTTCTCGGAAAATATTGCGTAAAGCAAAATCTGTCAGCGATTTTCGTCAAATCCCGTCATGGAGCAAGTTCCGGCTTTCGCTGGCATGTAAGGTGCTATTTTGTGAGTGGTCTCGGAGTTCAGCCGCGCATCATTTTGCGGCTGTTGCCGCGGCTAAAACCCTAAAATCCACATCAACGCATATGGCCAAATACAAACTGGAATACATCTGGCTCGACGGTTACACGCCGCTCGCGAGCCTGCGCAGCAAGACGCAAATCAAGGAATTTGCCAGCTTCCCCAAGTTGGACGAGCTGCCCAACTGGGGCTTTGACGGCAGTTCGACCCAGCAGGCGGAAGGCAAAAGCTCCGACTGCGTGCTGAAGCCCGTCGCCGTGTTCCCCGATGTGACCCGCCGCAACGGCGTGCTCGTCATGTGCGAGGTGATGATGCCGGACGGCAAGACGCCGCATCCGTCGAATACCCGCGCCACCATCCCGGATGATCCGGGCACTTGGTTTGGCTTCGAGCAGGAGTATTTCTTCTACAAGGATGGTGCGCCACTCGGCTTCCCCGCGGGTGGTTTCCCGGGGCCGCAGGGTCCTTACTACACGGGAGTCGGCTACAAGAATGTCGGCTCGGTTGCCCGGGAGATTGTCGAGAAGCACATCGATATCTGTCTTGATGCCGGCATCAACCTCGAGGGCATCAATGCCGAAGTCGCCAAGGGCCAGTGGGAGTTCCAGATCTTCGGCAAGGGCTCCAAGAATGCCGCCGACCAGATGTGGGTGGCCCGCTATATCCTGGCGCGCCTGACCGAGACCTACGGGGTGGACATCGAGTGGCAGTGCAAGCCCATCCGCGGGCCCTTCAACCAGCCGCTCGACTGGAACGGCTCCGGCATGCATTCCAATTTCTCCACCGAGCGCATGCGTTCGGATGGCGGGAAGGAATATTTCGAGAAGCTCATGGCCGCCTTTGCGAAATACATGGACGAGCATATTGCAGTTTACGGACCAGACAACCACCTCCGTCTCACCGGCCTGCACGAGACGCAGTCTATCGACAAGTTCACCTACGGCCTGGCGGATCGCGGCGCCTCGATCCGGATCCCCCACAGCTTCGTCAACAGCGGCTACAAGGGCTATCTCGAGGACCGTCGTCCGAACTCCGCCGCCGACCCGTATCTGGTCGCCGGCCGGATCCTCAAGACGATTCAGAGCGTCGCCTGATCGCAGGTAAGTTCTTCAAGCAGCGCCGACCGGACAGAGTCGGCGCTTTTCATTTTGCGACGACGAGGGGGAACCGCGGGCTGCCGCAGTCGATCAGAGTGGGCAACGGGGCGAAGTTTTGCCGTAGCGCTATCGACGCCTGGCTTATCAGTGCGGCGTGAAGCTCGACTTTATCCGGCCCGACAAGCCGTGTGAAAACGGCTTTATCAAAGAATTCAACAGCCGGCTCCGCGTCGAGTGATTTAATGCGAGCCTGTTTTTCCACCTCAAAGATGCCCGGTGAGGTGACCGCCGATAATTGATCCGCTGGCAGTGACAGTCTGGGGCCTGTAGAAAGGAACCCAAATCATGAAAGGCAAAAGACACACGACCGAGGAAAAGATCCGCATCTTGCGGGAGGCC
>Ga0169931_10000842_pt1 | contig 51216 bp, 32 predicted proteins | sample Kivu_15m_20L_FD_129675 | JGI IMG/M metagenome (GOLD analysis project Ga0169931, IMG submission 129675) | Freshwater microbial communities from Lake Kivu, Western Province, Rwanda to study Microbial Dark Matter (Phase II) - Kivu_15m_20L... | ecosystem: Environmental > Aquatic > Freshwater > Lake...
AAGGTGGCCTGCAGTCGAGCGAGCGCGGTCTGGGTGACAGCGCCCATGTTCAGAGCGGTCTGAAGTTGATTGTCCCCCAGTCCGAGCGTCTCTGCGATTTTTGTGACTTCATTGATGCGGGGGTCGTCTGCGAGCTGCTGTGCACGGTCGGGGGGAATGTCTTTCAGAAATGCCTGTTCCTGCAGGGCGAACAGCAGTCGCCATTTGCCATCGCGAAGCCGAAAGACCTGCCGGGTGACGACGGCGGAACCGTTGCTGAGGTCAGCGGAGCTGTTTGAGATCACAAGGGTGTTGTGGGACTGTCGCTGAGCGATTGCGGCGGCTTCGGGCGGGACGCTGCCTTGGGGCTGTGGAGTACTGGCGGGTATCGCCGGGCGGTTGCCGGAGGCTTCTGCAAGCAGTTCGCCGAGGGTGTTTTGCAGATTCTGTTGAAGGGCCTGCTGGAAAAGCAGCGGGATTCCGCCGGGCGTATCTTCGTCGATGCAGAGCGGCCCGGACTGGATGACGCGGGCAGCGGCGCCGGCGCGAATATCGACAGCTGCGAGGATTTGCTGAAAGAGCAGGTCGATATCCAGCGACTGGCCTGGAGTCGGTCCATTAAACAGGGTGATTCGCTGAGAGACCGGGATAGCTTCGAGTTGTTGCTGGACGGTTTTCCAGGGGATTTGTTCGAGTTGCGGGATTCGGTTCAGCATACCGAGTCTGCAGAGTTCGCGTCTCTCGTCGGGGACCTGTTCCAGTTTTTGTACTCTCGACCGGGGAAACTGAACAAGCATCCAGTGAGGGATTTGCTGGATCTCTGCGGGAGCGAGTCGATCGAGGAGGTCTTCGAGAAGTGCTTTGCGACTGGCGTCTGGCTGTGTGGCGGCGGCCGGTGGAGCGGCGTTTTCGGGGATAGCTGCGAGTTCTTTTTGAAGGAGCAGCCGGAGTTGCTGTGTGGAATCGGCGGTGTATTTATTCAGGAGTGGCTGCAGTTCATCTGCCAGAAATTGTGGGGAGTGCTGGGCGAGCCAATCTGAACGGAGGAGCAGTTGAACAGGGCGTTCTGAGATGAGCAGCCCGCGAAGGGAGGAGCCATTTTTGAGCAGGACCCGATCGGCAACGGAGTCGCGGGCTGGCGGCTGTGCCGTTGCGATCCGGCAGAGCGGGTTGGCAGGCTGGATGCAGAGGATTAGCAGGAGGGCGACGAGGAGAGCCGTTCGGGGATTCATCCGATGCCGCCTTTTGTGACTGAGTACGGGATTGCCCGGATCAGCGTCCGTCGCGGAGCCGATCGCCGAGGAAGTTGTCGAGTTCGGGGATCTGGTAGATTTTGGCGATTGTTTTTTCCACGTCATAGGGCACGCGGTGAAATTCGACGTTATCGCCGTTGACGGTGACGTAGGAGGACCTTGGGTCATTATTGCGGGGCTGACCGACGGAGCCGACATTGATCATGACTTTTCCGGCGCCGAGTCGGTATTTGAAGCCGATTTGTTCGGGTTCGAGGAAGTCGAGAGTATCGGTGAAGACGCCGGGGATATGGGTGTGACCCTGGAAGCAGGTTTTTTCGATGAGGGCGAAGATTTTCTCCATCTTCACCTGATTGTAGATGTCATCGGGGAAGACGTATTCGTTGAGTGGATTGCGGGCGGAGCCGTGGACGTAGAGAGTTTTGGAGTCTTCGTCACGGTAGCGGCGATTAAGTTCGCCGAGGAAGTCCCAGCGTCGTTCGGCACGGGGGCCGGGCGAGCGTTCGAGGACGGAGCGGGTCCAGAAGATGGACCTTTCTGCGGCGGCGTTGAAGCCAACGGGGTCGAAGAGTGCGGCCTGGTCGTGGTTGCCGAGCAGGCACATTTGGAGGTCCATGACGAGGTCGATGCATTCGGCCGGATTGGGGCCATAGCCAACGACATCGCCGAGGCAGTAGATTTCTGTGATGCCCTTACCGCGAATATCGGCGAGGACCGCCTGGAGCGCTTCGAGGTTTCCGTGGATGTCGCTGATCAACGCTCTCAATGGAGTATCCCCGGCGAGTGGTACCGCGTCTTAAGTGGTCACGGGCAGAATTTGCAGAAAAAAGTCTACGCTGCGGGAGGAATTGGAACAAGTGCCAGCGGGGGCGGATGAGGACTTCGGGGGTCCATTTCCGTTTTGGCAGGCCGAATTTGCGGAGGAATCCGCCAGTTTTATGCGGGGGGAGTGATGAATTCCGGTAAATTAGAAGGGTGTTCTGGCTGTGGAGGGCGGGCGCTGACGGCGAAAGGGCGGGCGCTGACAGCGAATCAGTGGCTTGAGGGCGAGTTTGGGGCTTGCGGCTATTGTGGTGGCTTCACCTCAGTGACTCGGATGCTGAACGGATGTTCGGCCACAATCGTTTGCCCGTTGTAGTTAATCTGGAGGCGAATTTTTGCGGGATGTTCACCGACGGAGGCATTTGGGGCTGCGGTGATATCGAATTTGGCCTCGCCCTGATTTTCCGGGAGTGAAGCATTGGGAATTTGCAGTCCGGCCACACCGGGCGGAAGTGTGGTTTGCACGGTGACAGGGCCTTTGAAGTCGAATTTTCGTCCAACTTTGACGACGACTTCTGTTTTAGCGCCCTGAGCGACGGTGGTGTTTGCCGGCATGCCATCGAGGGTGAGTGGGTGTTCGGCGAGTTTGACGAGTACGGAGTTAGAGGGGAGTTCCACATTGAGTGCTCGGGGGTTGGACTCCTGTTGCTTTTGGTTGACGAGCTGATCGGCCCTGGTTTTTTCCTGCTGGGCGGCCTGCTGGAACTGTTGAGCGGCGGTGAGGTCTGTTTGGGCTTTGGTGCGGGCGGTATCGGCTGTCGAGCGTTTTTCGGAGGCGAGTTTGAGTTTTTCTGCGGCCTCGGCGGCAGCCTTTTTGGTGTCGTCGTCAGCTTTTTTGGCGTTATCGCGGGCGGTGAGTGCGTCAGCGGCCTGTTTTTTGAGTCCTTCATCGGCGGGGTTGGCGGCCGATTGCTGCTGTTTTTGTTTGAGAGTTGTTTCGGCCTGCTGGAGCGCAGTGGCAGCGGCGGTGGCCTTTTGGTCGGCCTGTTGTTTGGCAGTGCTGGCGGCAGTCTGGGCGGTAGTGGCTGCAGTGAGTTCGGTCTGCAGTTTCTGGTTTTCCTGGGTGAGCATCTGGACTTTTTGCTGGGCATCCATGAGCACTTTTGCGACGCGGGCCTGTCGCTGTTTTGCGCGGTCGACCATCTCCGGAAAGCGTTTGTACTGCAGTCCCTGGTTAAAGCCGGCGAGGTGCAATGAGTAGTTGCCTGGCACAGCGGTGCTGGTGAATCTGAGTTCAAACTCGCCTTTGGGGTTGCCGCCGATATTGACCTGCTGGGCGGTGGTGCCCGGGGGAACGTTCAGGGGGAAGCCGGTGATATTCCCTGCTGTTCCGTCGCTTCTGCGAACTTCCCAGGGAATCTTCACGACGCCACCGCGGGCGGTTTCGATGACTTGTCCGGGCGTTCCGATGGTGATGGTCTGCGGGGCCGTTTCGAACTCTGACACGCTGACGCGGAGGCCGGCAACGAGTCTGGCTCGGACGGAGGGGACGTTGTTACCGGGCTGAGTTGGCTGTGTGGGCTGGGAGGAAGCTCCGATCCGCACCTCGCGCTGGATTTCTGTACCGTTGAAGACGGCTTTGGCAGTGAGAGTCATGTCACTGGTTCCTTTGGCGGCGTCGGCTGCGGTCAGTACGAGTGTGCCGAAGTTATTTCCGGGCCCGATGATGCTTTCTTCCGCGGTGACTCCTTCCGGCAATCCGGTTGCGGTGACGCGGATTTCACCGTCGAAGCCGTCCTGACGCCAGATCAGCAGTCGAATGGCTTCGCGGCCATTGCGGCGGAGGAGCAGACCGCTGCTGGATTGTGCTGGAATGGCGGCGATGCGGAAGTCGGGCTGGGGCTTGCGAATGGCCAGCCGATATGTCAGCCTTGGGTCTGACCGGACGGCTGTCAGAGCATCTCTCAGGAGAATTCTGTAGGTTCCGTCAGCGGGTGCCTTAAACAGCACGGAGGGGTCGCTGGTACGTTCATCGAACTCGTGGCGGCCTGAGCGAGCGTTATTGTTGACCACCGGGAGGTCATCGACAGTCAGGACATCCGTGATTTTCTGTTGCCCTTTGTCGTCGGTGGTGACCTGCTGGATGAAGAGTGAGGGGTCGGTGAGCAGTCCAAGTCTTTGCGAGATAACTTCGATGGACCAGACGTCATCTTTTGCGGCTGTGAATTCGTACCAATCGACATCGCGCTGAGGAAAGAACTGGCCCATCACTTCGCAGGGGGGGGTGAGCTTCTGAGCGTTGTCGGCGCGTTCGTTTGGCTGTTCGGTGACGGGTGGGGCGGTGGCGATAGTGACCAGTGCGGGGTTACCGAGAGTGTCGCCGGGCAGCTGGTATTCGAAGCCATCAAGGCCAGCCTGATGCGGCTCGATCAGTGTGCTGAATCGCAGTTTTCCGAGAGCGTCACCAGGGATGGCGATGTTGACCGGAAGTTGTTGCAGTGGCAGCCCGTCGATCACGTAAGGACTGGGCTGACCTCCGGGAAGATTGCGTCCGTAGATGACATACGGAGCATTTGATCCGGGAAGGCCGGCTGGCGGGAATATAAAATCGATCTGTGGGCCTGCGGCAACGAGGATGCGGTAAGCGAAGCCGGGTCCCTGCGCGTAGACGATATCGTGAACTTTGAGAAACACTTCGCCATCGGCCTGAGCGGTGGTTTCGGCGACGGCTTCGCCGCAGGGACCGTACTGTGATTCCCCGAGCACTGTGCCGTCCGGGCGAAAGAGTGTCATCACGGGGGACATGCGAGAGTCCATGCGGCGGCAGGAAGCGAACGCGACGATTCGCTGGCCCGCTTTCACAGCGAAGCGATACCAATCGACGTCGGCCTGGCCGACGGACTGTCCGTGCAGGATTGCGGGGAGAGCGGCTTCGGTGGCTGCGTTTGTTCGCTTGCCCTCCTGTTCAAGCCATTGCGGCACATCGCCACCTCCGTTCGGTTCGATTTCAAGAACCTGGGCCACAGTACTGATCAGAAATCGGCGGGTATTTGAAAATCCGAATCGGCCCTGGCATCGAACGTCATATTCACCTGGCGGCACGTTGCCGGCGACGGAGACGCTGAAGACGTTCTCGACAGGTTGCGGGCCTTCATCGAAGGGAGTCGGTTCTGCCATTTTTCGAGTGGCAGTGATGCCTGCGTGGCTGAACTGCAGGGTGGCGACATCATCAAGGTCACCGCCGATCAGTGTGACTTCGAGAGTCTGCCCGGGAGCGGCGCCGGAGGGATGAACAGCGTCGAGTCGGGTGGCTGGGAGCTGGGCGGAAGCGGCCGACATTATCAGCAGAGCAGCCAGCACTGCCGTTCCGGCGCGCAGTTGTCTGCAAAAGGAATTGATCCGAAATCGGTAGAACGTTGTTTTAGCAGTCATGGTCAAACCCTCACCGAACCCTCAGGCCGTGGAATTCGTCGAAAGAGGCTGAATCCTGGACAGAAATCGGTAGAAATGCAAACTTAACCGGGGGAATCGGTCTGGAGCGGTTGTGAACAGCTGCTGTTTTGGCGGTGTGTGTCGGGTGTGATTCTGAGCAGTACGGCTTCGAGCCAGGTGGCGAAGGCGGCTTCGATTCGACTGGCGGTGTCGGTGACTTCGGAGTGGCTCAGCGTTTGATTCTGCAGTCCGGCGGCCACGTTGGTGATGCAGGAGATACCGAGGACCTGCATGCCGAGTGCTGCGGCCTTCAGGGCTTCCGGCACGGTGCTCATACCGACCGCATCGGCCCCGAGAGTGCGGAGCATGCGGACTTCTGCGGGGGTTTCGTAGGCTGGCCCTGGCATCATGGCGTAAGTGCCGGAATGCACGCGCAGATTGGCTGGGGTGGAGATGGCTGTATTCAGGAGCGAGGGAGTCCAGGGGCAGCGTGTTGAGTTTTTGAGGGGCGGCAGTCTGGTGCAGGCGACGCTGAGGTTGGCGGGCATTCGCAGGTGGTCGCGAATGAGCATTAAATCACCGGGGCGGAAGTTTGGGTGAATGCCACCGGCTGCGTTGGTGAGTATCAGTGTTTGGCAGCCAAGTCCTTTGAACAGGCTGACGGTGGCGGTCACGGCATGGACAGAGTGTCCCTCGTAAGCATGAATCCGGCCCTGCTGGAAGAGCACGGGTGTGCCCTTGACGAATCCGGCTGCAATTTGTCCGCGATGGCCGGCAACGTGCGAAGGTGCAAGTCCCGGGATGTCGGAGGTATTCACGGCGGCCAGATGCTGGCGTGAGTTTTGCGAGGAGGGGGATTCATTCAGCAGGCGTTCAGCGGCACCTCCGAGTCCCGAGCCGAGGACAATGGCGACAGCCGGCCGCCAATGCTGAGGCAGGCCGGTAAGCCGCCGAAACGACTCGACCATCTCCTGAGTCGGATCGGTCCCGGTGGTGACCGCATCGCGGGTGGCGATGTTGGGGTCAGGGGCAGCGGACATCAGCCGGGGGCCTGCTGACGGACCCAGCCGGCTTTTTCAAACAACGGGACGTAGGCGCCGGGAATCCAGAGCCTGTCTTCCGGAAGGGGGACAGAGGGATAATTGAGGGGATGGATGAGTTCGTCGGAGTCGGAGTTGAGATCGATCAGAAACCGGGCGGCTGGGTTGCGTCGGGCGAGGTTACGGAGTTCAAAGGGTTCAAGCAGGAGCGGTCGCATGGCGTCAAAGATGCCGAGGTGTTCGCTGCGTGCTTTGCGGACAGCGGCGCGGGCGCGTGTGAGTTCGCTGTCGGCTTCGGCCATATTGCGAGCGGCTCGGGGAGGAATCACGGCTTCTTCGACCGTTTCAGGGCGTTCCCAGGGATTCACGTTGGGCCAGATAAAGTAGGGGAAAGCGCGGCCGCGTTCGAGGAGTCGCAGGTTGTAGGTGGGTGGTCTGGGAGTTGGCTGGTTGGGGCTTGGCTGATTGCGGTTGAGCATACAGAGCAGTCTTCCGTAGCCATCCATAATTTCAAAACCGAAGTTCATGTAGAAGCGAAACGAGGTGGGATCCTGCTGCATGACCTGCATGTCCCGTTCGACCTGGCGACGGAATTCCTCACGTGAGGCGACTGCGTGTTCGTAGTGCGAGGCGGCGGCATCTGGTCCGGTGCGGGCAGTCAGCCAGGCGCGGAGTCGATCGGGGATGGGGGCTGAGAGTGGCCCGAAGCGGTCGGCAAATGGGCTGGCTAAAAACTCTGCCCAGCGGGGGGCATTCAGTTCTGCAAAGCCGGGTCTGGCGTCGGTTCCGGGTGTGACGGGGAGCGAAAAGCTGATTTCCGGTGTATCGATGCCCAGCAGTCTGAGTCCAAGGTTTCCGTCAAGTTGCACGTTGACGGTGTCCCCGTCGTGCACCAGTTGTGCCGGGGTGCCTGGTCCGTCTTTCGCTTCGCCGCAGCGGGCGAATCCGGTTGTTCGATGCCGTTCGCTGTCTGTCTGAATCGCTTTTTTGGCCATCTGTAAATACCTCGGGAGTGAGACATGGAACTCAAAAGCGTGGAATCGCGGGGCTTCAGTGACCGGCCGAAGGTTTGGCCTGACGGCTGGACGAGAGCGCTGGGAAGTCCACAAGCACCTTGAGGGCGCCGTCAATACGGTCACGAAACACGTCGAAGGCCTGCTGGAGCCGATTGAGAGGAAATCGATGTGTGATCAGTGGAGCGAGATTGACTCGACCTTCCGCGATCCACTGCATGGCGAGGGGAAACGTACGTTCAAAGTCCGGGTGCAGGCTGGTGATAATCTGAGCATTTTTCCAGAGAGCTGCGCGGAGGCTGATGCCATCGACGGAATGTGGCAGGACCCCAAAGATCAGAATTCGTCCCTCGGGCCGCACCAGTTCAATTGCATCGTTCACAGCGTGGGCCCGATGACCGACCGCTTCAATGACAACTTCAGGGAGGTCACCGTCAAGGAGTTCCCGCACTGCCTGCACCGCATCGCGACCTGAGGCAGCGATTGTGTGGGTTGCACCGAGGTTTCGGCTGTGCTGCAGCCGCAGGGGAAGCGGATCGATGCCGATGATTCTTCGTGCTCCGAGATTTCGCAGTCCGGCATTGAACATCTGGCCGATAGGCCCCTGCCCCAGCACGACCACATCGCGATCGATCATATTAGGGAGTTTTTTGAGGGCGTGAACGACTGTCCCGAAGGGCTGCGCGAGCATCGCAAATTCGTCGGCCAGTCCCGGGATCAGCTGGACAACGCGGTCTGCCGGCAGCGCGTATCGCTCGAAGAGTCCACGCTGACCGAGCGGTACCGCAAGCACTCGCTCACCGGCGTTCCAGCGACTGCTGGTGGAATTGATCACCGTGCCGACCATTTCGTGCAGCGACATGCCGACGGGCTGGGGATAGGAAATTGAGTGGCCCTCGAAATCGCCGTCGAAAAATGGCAGATCTGAGCCGCAGAGGCAGGTAACCTCGGGCTGGAAGAGAATCTGTTCCGGGGGCAGCGCAGGATCCGGAAAGGTGGGTTCCGGTATCTCCACCAGCTCCACTCGCCGAGGCGTTGGAAAGCAGCCAGCCAGCATGCAGGAGTATTCCTTGGGTTTGGGTGCGGACCTGCGCAGTTGGCGTCCGGAGGGAACGCCATGGATGCACGGAGCGGGTCTGAGTGGGGGATTGAACGGAGTTTGGGTGGCGATTTCAATCTACCGCAGCGTCTCGGGCGGAGATTGTGCGGACGTCAGAATGATTACATCCGGGAGATTTCATCAGATTTCTCCAGATCCCGTCAACGTTCTGTTTCTTCGGGTATCTGTTGTGGAGCGGCAGAAACTGCTTTCAGGCTTCGTTCCGTGGCAGAAATTGCCGAATCCATTGAGACGGGGCTGATTCCCGAATCAAATCAGGGTAGCTGAGAGGAAGACGACGCGATGATGGAGACTCAGTGTCAGGGAGTTCATCAGGAACGGTCACGCTCCCTCAGGCTGCTTGCAGGAATGATGTTTCTGCTGCCGCTGATGGCGTACTCTCTCTCCCGGCTGGAGCTGAAAAACGATGTTGCCGGCTGGCTGCCACGGGACGATGAACAGTCCCGGCTGTTGAAGTGGCATCAGGAACTGTTTCCAGATGAGGATCGAATTCTGGTTTCGTGGGAGGGGTGTTCAGTCACGGACCCGCGGATCGATGAGTTTTCGGTGAAGTTGGCGGGATCTCTGGCGACTGGCGAGCGTGAAGGCGGCTCTCCCCTCGTCGAATCGGTGACTCGTCCGGCGGATTTGCTGCGGCGCATGCGGGACCAGAAGGTGCCACTTGAGGAGGCTCTGCGTCGCACGTCAGGGCTGCTCACGGAAAACGGTCCGGTATGTCTGCGTCTGAATGCAACGGCGCAGCCATTTTCGCAGAGTGTTGCCGATGCTGCCGTGGAACTTGGGCGGCGAGATTTCGGGATAGCGGTGCGTCATGTCAGTCAGGTGCTCCCCGAGCCGACATCAGCGCGGCTGGTTAAAGATGATGTGGCGGCATGGAGTCTTTTCGATGATCTGACTGCCTGGGTGGCAGGCCAGCCGAAAGCTGATCTGCAGCTCTCGTGGGATGGAATGCATCGCGAGGTCGAGGCGAATGCAGCCTTCATCGCCGCCTTGCGAGAGTTGAAGGTGGACGGTTTGGGCGATACTCCCGTTGTGGCCGAGCTTTGGCAGGTTCCAGGAGCATCGGCTGGGGTTTCGGTGCTGCTGAGCGACGCTGGGTCGCTGGATCACGAAGCGGCGATTGACGTGGTTGAGCGGGTGGCGGAGGAGATTGGCGTCAGTCCGGATTCACTGTGGCTGGGTGGCCGCAGCGTGACAGCATCCGAGCTGAACGACGGTGTTGTTTCTGCAGCGTGGAACTCTGAAGCGCCGCTGTGGAATCTCTGGCTGAGATCTCCAATCCTCGTTTCTGCCTGTGTGGGTTTTGCCTGTTCGTGGCTGATGCTTCGCAGTTTTCGACTGTGTCTGATGGTGCAATTGACGGCAGTGCTGACGTCAATGGCCACCACGGCCCTGGTGGTACCGTTTGGTGGTTCGATGAACATGGTGCTTGCAGTGATGCCAACGCTGTTGTTTGTCATTACCATTTCCGGTGCTGTGCACCTCTGTAATTACTGGCGTCAATCGCCGCACGGGAATCCTTCGGTGGCGATTTCGGAGTCCGTCCGTCTGGCATGGCTGCCCTGTGTATTATCGGCAGGTACGACCGCGATTGGGCTGGGGTCGCTGGTGACAAGTACCTTGATTCCGGTTCGTGAGTTTGGTCTGTTCGCTGCTGTGGGATGTCTGCTGTCGCTCGCTGCCGTGCTGTATTTGCTGCCAGCGATGATGCGACTCTGGCCGGATACCCGTCAGCAGTTGATTCAGCAGGATTCCGTTGTCTGGGCTCGTTATGGGCGGACGCTTTCTGACTGGCGCCGGGCGAACTTTGGGCTGACTGCTGTTTTGACAGGGCTTGCCCTCGTGGGACTTCGAAGCTTCCAAACGGAAACTCGGGCGATTTGCAGTTTTCCGAAAACTTCGGATCTGGTTCAGGACTATCAGCGGCTGGAGAATGATCTGGCTGGAATTGTCCCGGTGGATGCGATCGTCCGGTTCAGCAAGGCTCAGCAGGAGACAATGTCTTTCGATCAGCGAGCCAGAGTCGTGCTGCAGTTGCAGAACCGACTGCGGCAGCATCCGCAGATCAGCGGAGCATTGTCTCTGGCTTCTTTTCTGTGCGCGGATTCTGAGATTTCCGTAAAGGAAGGTGGCGATTCGAGGCGGTCTGATACCCGCAGGCCGGGGGGGCGTGTGCGGGGTGAGTTGATGGAGGATCGACTTCGGGCAGCCATCACCGATCCGCGTAAGAAGCCATCTCTGATCGCTTCATTGCTGGCGGTTCCCGCAGAAACCGCGTCGATGGATCCTGCAGGGCAGCACCTGCTGCACAAGGCAGGCGATGAAATCTGGCGGATTGGTTGTCAGGCGTGTCTGTTGTCTGAAAGTGATTACAGGCAGCTGACGCAGGAGCTCACTGCCATCACATGCAGTGAACTGTCGGGGCTGGCAGAAAATGCGCCTGGCTGTACTGTAACGGGACTGGTTCCGATTTTTCTGAGAACTCAGCAGGCGCTTCTGGAGAGTCTGATTCGCAGCTTCGCTGTGGCCTTTGTGCTGATCTGTGGAGTGATGTCGCTGCAGCTTCGAAGCATTCTGGCCGGTCTGATCGCCATGCTTCCAAATGTCCTGCCGGTGCTGTTCATATTCGGGCTGATCAGTGGTTGCGGTATTCGGGTTGATGTGGGAACAATGATTACTGCATCCGTTGCGATGGGAATTGCGGTGGACGGCACTCTGCATGTACTGGAGGCGTTCCGCGAGGGTCTGCGGCAAAATCTGGACCGGCGATCAGCTGCCGAGCAGGCTCTGGGACGCTGCGGTCCGGCGCTGTGGCAGAGTTCGGCTGTGATTGCTCTCGGAATGCTGGCGCTGATGCCCGTTGAGCTGCTGCTGATCAGTCGCTTTGGCTGGATCATGGCCGCACTGGTGGCCGCTGCGTTATGGGGGGATGCGGTACTGCTTCCGGCATTGCTGGCAGGACCACTGGGAGCGGTTCTGGAGTCAGCCGCCGGCCGGAAAACTGAAACATCTGTGAAGCTTACAGCGGTGACCGAGGCACAGGACACCGTGGATGGTGATCCGGCGACTGCGCAGGTGTTTGAAATCGCGGACCTGCCTGGTGGCGAGTCTGAGGTGCAGGTGCAGTCGATGTCAACTTTGCGGGGACCGCATTTCTCGCTGCGGGCCGGAACACCTCTGCTGGATTTAACTGACGGGGAAGAGCGGCAAAAGAGCGGAGTGTGGCCTCACAAAACCTGACTCTTCAGCGGGCATCGGGTTTTGCCGGGAGGAGTTCTGAAAGGCCTTTGGGGAGACGATACAGAGCGTCAATTTCGGCCGCGGACAGGGCGCGATCGTGGATGGAGAGTTCGTCAAAGTCGCCCGAGTAGGCGATTCCCAGCATGATGGCGGATTTTTCGGGCTTCCATGAAAATGTCATTGGGCGTTTGAGTTGCCCCATGGAACGACCATTGAGGTAAAGTTCTGCCTGCCCAACGGCGTCTCCGCTGTTGAGGCCGGAAAATGTCCATGCCACGTGCGTCCACTTGGCTCGATGGAACGGGGGGCGTGGGACGGGAACCATGGGGCGGTCCGTGGCTGCGATCTGTTCCCATGGCGTGTCCTGCGGATTCCATGACTTGTAGTCCGGGAATACTCCAAGCCGAAACACGCGAGGCAGGTTTTTGTCAAAATCTACGAAGAAAGCTGCGTTGTTCCACTCTTTGTCAGTGATCTGCAGCGGGTCGCAGTAACCGGGCTTCAGGTCCTCGTCGGGGTTCAGTCGCAGCCACATTGATACGGTGCCGGACCAGTTCTGTTCGCGATAACCTGCGTTTGTGCCGCGGAACATTGTTACCTGTGTGGCAGAACCATCGGCAAATCGCAGGGCATCACCATGGCGCCCCTCGCCTGGAATAATCTGGACGTCCTTTCGCAGATTGCCGTCAGTGATCACTTCGCGTTTGAGGTTTTCGGCTGTGCAGAGCGTTCGGTCGGCGCCAAGAGTGGCATCGAAACCGCCGTCGAAGGGGGCGAGGAATATAAGTCCCTTCGTGAGGTCGTCTGCGGCGACAGTGGAGTAGAGGCAGGAAAGAATGACAGACAAAAGTCCGGCGGCCTGAATGTAGTGCTTCACGACTTTTCCTTCGCAAACCAGGCGCAACGCACGCAGAGCGGGTTGGTTGACTGACGAAATGGTATGACACGGGGAACGTCAGGGGTTGTAGCAGATGATGGCGTGATTTGAAACCACGTCAGATCGATGGCTCGGTGCCTGAGGCTGGCGCGTAAAAAAACCTCCGGTTCGCGGGAACTCGGAGGCTTTTACAAGGGCAGCAAGGTCTCTCAGGCGCTTGCGGCGGCAATTCGGTTCTCAGGCGAACTGCTCGTCTCTCGAAGGATCGCGGTGCTCTCAGGACCGCGGAGCCAACCTGAGGATCTCATTTTCAGGTTGGTCTCTCTCTGTCACGTTGCCTTGGTGCACAAAGCGTGCCAATCTCTTTGAGAGGTTGCCTGCAGCTGTTCTTTTTAGCGCGTAAATTACTATTTTGCTGGACTTTGCGTTGCCAGTCCGTGCTGCCTTGAGGACCGGAGGAATTTCAGCGATTCGTGGCCGTTGATACGTTTTGCAAAAATTACAACGCTCCGGGGTTGTAATTTTTTCAAAGGACGTGGATTGAACGGCCGTTTCTTCAGAAGACTTCCGCCGGATCCGCAGTGCGAATCCTCCGCATTGCCATCAGGGCACTCAGGCAGCACATCAGCACGGTCAGGCAGAAAACCAGTACCGCTCGGAATACAGTCATTTCAAACTGCATTTGAATCGCGTTGGTGGCTACTCGATACAGCAGGATTGCCAGCACAAAACCCGGAAAATAGCCTAATCCGGACAGCAGCATTGCCTGGTGGAAAACGACTTGCAGCAGGTATCCGTCGGAAAACCCCATGGCTTTGAGCGTGGCGTACTGCGGAAGGTGATTGGTGACTTCCGTGTAAAGAATCTGATAGACCACGACAAAGCCCACAAAGAATCCGACGGCTGCCCCCATGCCAAAGATGAAATCGATCGGAGCGTTTTCGCGAATGAAGGCAATCTCCCCGTTTACCAGTTCTTCATGAGTCATGACTTTGGCTTCGTTGCCTGCAAGCTTCTGCAGTCGGTGGCGGACGTGTTCCACATCCGTTCCGGGACGCAGTCGAATCAGGCCCACGTCGGCGGCGCCAGGCTGGCGATCGGGAAACAGCCGCAGGAAATTCGCCGGGGACATGTAGAGGTTGCCGTCCGTGTTGATGGAAATTCCTACGTTGATGGCCCCGATGATCCGTACTTTTCTGAGGTTCACTTCCACGTCCAGCATCCCCTGCTGTCGCAGAAAGCCGAGGACGGGGCCGTAGTTCTTCCGGCTGAGGCCATCAAACAGCACTCGGTCCTGCTCATGAAGTGCACTGGTGAAGGCTTCCAGTCCGGGCAGCTCCATCATCGGGTCCTGCGGATCAATGCCGTAAAGGCTGACTGGAAATTCAAGGTGATCCCAGGGGTTTCGGAACCTGCCCTGGGCCATGTACATCTCGGTTACTTTTTCGATTTCCGGCAGAGCACCCGCGCGGTAGAGCAGCACTCGGGGAAAGGTGGCGGATGCAAAGATTGTTTTCGTTCTGGGGCTGACGAGCACAAGATCTGCCGTGAACCGCCGGGCGATGGCAACGCTGTTATCCATGGCCCCTTCACGGATACCCAGTTGCACCAGCATCAGCATGACGGCAACAACGACACCCGCGCAGGCCACCACCAGCTTGACTCGCTGATGGGTCAGCTGTGCCCATGCAATTAGAAAGCTGGAAGCGGGCATGGCGAATTTCATCCAATCTCGTGTCGGTGCGTCGGCAGCATATTCAGGTTGGAGGTAGTCCGTCAAATGAGGGAGCTGCTGAATCAAAAGTCGGACGCCCCGCCACTTCTCAGGGCGCCCTGCAATCGGGACGCCTGTATCTGAGGAACAAGTGTTCTTGCCGCTACAGGTGTTGTCTCCGTTGGAATCGGCGTTGAATGTCTGCATGGAGAGCGGTGAATGACTGAGTTTTTGTTCACGTCGTCCTGCACGGGTGATTGGCGCACGATTTGCTCTCTCCGTTCACGTCGCTGCTGAGGAGGCCACGGCGAATAACTACCACAACTCGGATGTGCCGTTTTTACCCGGTCCGGTGCAACAATGTTTCAAACTGCTGTGTGTACGTTTCTGCATGAAGAGGGCGGTTTCATCATCTCCTCAGAACTGTTGCTGCTGGGAACGATTGCGGTGGTGGGGCTGCTTGTCGGACTGGTCAGTATCCGCGACAGTGTCCTGCTGGAATTTGACGACTTTTCTAAGGCCGTTGGTCTTCTCGATCAGTCGCTGAGTTACGCGGGCGTGACTGATGGTGCAGCGACAACCGAAGGTGGGTTGTTTGAGGATACTTCTGACGAGGACGAGCCGGGTGGTGTGATACAGTTAGATTCTTTGCTCACCGACGGTGAAACATAATAGTCGTTGAATTTGAATCGGCTCCGGCGATTCAACCTCCCTCAGCCTTGAAAAATTTCACTTCCACACTCAGCTCACTGGACAGCGGGAGATCAATCGTACATCCTCCACTACGTATCAACTGGGGTTGTCCGCGTCATTTCTAATGTGAGAAATGGCTTCGCAAACCTGGATGCACAGGAGGATCTGCAGTGCAGAGCAAGGCTTGCGTACTCTTTCTCACCTGGGTGCTTTCTGTCTCAATGATGAACGGAGTATGCGTGCAGGGAGCACCCCAAACGGGCGCGAAACGCGCGATGACCATCGAGGATCTGCTGGCGTTCCGTCGCGTCGGCTCTCCGGCAATCGATCCGTCCGGACGCTGGGTGGTGTACCCTGTCACAGAGATCACGGATTCTCTGGGCAATAAGTCGGTGACCCGCCTATGGGTCGTCCCAGCGGATCTCAGCAGTCCCCCGAGGCAACTGACAAATCCGTCAGGCCGCGATGCCAATCCACGCTGGTCCCCTGACGGACGCTGGATTCTGTTTGAGTCAAATCGGTCTGGCAGTGGCCAACTGTGGGTGATCAGTTCGCTTGGTGGGGAGGCTCGGCAGCTGACAAGTATCAGCACCGGAGCATCTGCGGGAATTTGGTCTCCCGATGGTCGGCATATCGCCTTTGTCTCTGCAGTTGCCCCTGAATTTTCGGCACTCCCTTTCGCCGAAAGTGACGCAAAAAACAAAGCGCTGGCCGACCAGCAGGAGTCCTCCCCGGTCAGAGCAAGGGTACATCGGCGGCTATTTTACCGGCACTGGGACAGTTATGTTGAAGACAAACGCCAGCACTTGTTCGTTATCGATGTCGAAGCAGCCTCCGAATGGGAAATCAAAGCCGGATCGCCACGTGACGTAACACCCGGTGATCGGGACGCCTATCCGACATCAAGCACTTTTTCTGCGACGCCTGATTTCTGCTTCACTCCTGACAGTTCCCACCTGATCTTCACCGCTGTGCCGGCTGCAGATGAAGCGTGGAGCACCAACTACGACGTGTGTCGAGTTCCGATTTCTGGTGGCAGCACCGAATGGCAGACGCTTACCGAAGCCAATACTGCGGCTGATGGGCTGCCGGTTTTTTCGCCTTCCGGTCGGAAGTTTGCATGGCGCAGCCAGCGAAGGCCAGGCTACGAGGCGGACAAGTGGGAGATCATGCTGGCCGACTGTCAGCCTGACGGCACCCTCACCAGTCCCCCACGTTCGCTCACTGAAAAAATCGACCTGTCCTTCGACGAGATTGTCTGGCGGGACGACCAGCGACTGCTGACGACTGCCGAGTTTCGTGGAGAAAAGCCAGTGTTCGGTCTTTCGACAGAAAAGCCGAACGTGGCAGAGAAGGCTCAGGGAGCTGGTACGTTTTCAAGTCTGGCAGTCTCTGCTGACGGTGCTGTGCTGGTCTGTAATCGCAGCCGAATGACTGCCCCCCCAGAGGTGTTTGCTGCATTGCTGGAGCCGGAGATACTCCGCACGCGTCTACCAGGGCTTGATCTTTCCAAAGCCAATGCGGAATTGCTGTCCCAGCTTGATCTCCCTGAAGCCTCTTCCGTCGAGGTCCCGGGGGCAGATGGAGATCCGATGCAGATGTGGATCCTGCAACCACCGGGATTCGACAAATCCCGTCGCTGGCCGCTCGCGTTTCTTGTCCACGGGGGTCCTCAGGGGGCGTGGTCGGACGGCTGGAGCTTTCGCTGGAATCCTCAGATCTGGGCCGCACAGGGCTACGTGGTGGCTGCTCCCAATCCTCGTGGCAGCACTGGTTTCGGGCAGACGTACACCGATCAGATCAGTGGTGACTGGGGCGGAAGATGCTATGTGGACCTGATGGCGGGTCTTGCATTTCTTGAGCAGCAGGACTACATCGATACGCAGCGGATGTTTTCCGCAGGAGCCTCCTTTGGTGGCTACATGATGAATTGGTTTCAGGGGCACACCACGAAGTTCAGAACCCTCGTAACGCATTGTGGCGTCTACAACTTTGAAAGTATGTACGCCACGACGGAAGAACTCTGGTTCGATGAGTACGAGCATGGTGGCCCGCCGTGGGGCCCGAACCGCGATTCCTATGAAAAACATTCTCCGCATCGTTTTGCCGCCAACTTCCGGACACCGATGCTGATTATCCACAACGACCTCGATTTCCGCGTGCCTGTTTCCGAAGGGGACCAGCTTTTCACAACTCTGCAGCGTCTGAAAGTCCCCAGCAAGTACATCAACTTCCCCGACGAGGGACACTGGGTGCTGAAGCCTGCCAACAGCAGATTCTGGCACAACGAAATCTTCGCATGGCTCAGGGAGTACTGTCCTCCGGGGGCAAAATAGCCTGATCACTGCGTTTCACAGCACTCCCGCCTTCCCACTTCAACCGTGAATATCCTTCCATGACATCGATTGCCTCCCTCGAACAGCAAATCCAGCCAGGCCAGCCGGATTCTGTGCTGCGATCACTCGAAGCGGTGCTGATGGGGCAGCGAGATTTCCACCGCCTTTTTGACGCGAGAATGCTTGTCATTCGACGTCGTATGGGTCTGAAAATCAGCCGTCCTGCTGCTCTTGCGGACGTTCCCAAAGAGCTTGAACCCGCTTTTCGGGCTGCCTGGACAGAGACGGCACGCGACATCGGTCAGATGTTTCTTGATCACGGGATGCTGGCCGACGCGTGGGCTTACTTCAGAACGATTCAAGAGCCGGAGCGGGTGCGGGAGGCGATTCAGTTCAAAGTTGCCGATTCAGCTCGCCTGTCCGATCAGGACCGCGACGAACTCCTGAACCTTGCCCTGTACGATGGTGCTCATGCTGTGGAAGGCATCAGGCTGCTCCTGAAGACGCATGGTACCTGCAACACGGTCACCGCGATGAGTCAGGTGATCTCGCAGATGTCGCCGGAGGAACGCAGGCAGGCGGCAGCCATTCTGGTACGCCACCTTTACACTGACCTGCAAAGCAGTGTTCGTCGAGACATCGAACGCCGGCAGCCACTGTTACGCCCCGAGATTCCTCTGAGAGAACTCATCGCCGGCCGAGAATTCCTCTTTGCGGAAGGCAACTATCACATTGATGTGTCGCACCTGCATTCGATCGTCGGCTTTGCTCGCAATCTGCACCGCAGCGACCCTGAACTCAAGTTGGCTACAGAGCTGGCAGCCTACGGTCAGCAGCTCAGCGAACACCTGCGTTACCCGGCCGATGTTCCTTTCGATGATTACTACACCGCCAGTATCTGCTTCCTGCAGACGCTTTCCGGAGACGACGAGCAGGGAGGCCTTGACTGGTTTTCTGCTCGATTGCAGCAGGAATCGGACGAGTCAGACCAGCGAATGATCGCGTTCGTGCTGATTGACCTGGCGAACCGTACAGGGCGGGCTGGTGACTTCCTTGAGAAGGTGTCTCCATGGTTGAGTCGAATGGAGGATCCGAATGGATTCTCGTTCACGGCCGCCTGCCTTGATGCCGGCCGTGCGGATCTTCTTGAGCAGGCAGCTCGCAGCAATGATGACGTTCTTGCGTTCGCCACAAGTCTTCTCGCCCGCTGCTGACTCTTAGCGATGAAAGTCTGCATTATCACAGCCGGCGGGGCCGGAATGTTCTGCGGATCCTGCATGCAGGATAACACGTTGGTGCGTGCTCTGCGAATGGCGGGTGCGGATGCAATGCTGCTGCCGACGTACACTCCAATTCGCGTCGATGAACAGAACGTGGCTGCGGACAGGGTGTTTCTTGGTGGAATTAACGTCTATCTCGATTCGCGGCTGCCCGGCTGGAAGTACCTGCCTCGATCACTGAAACGCTGGCTGGATGCGCCTTCCATCGTGCGGCTCCTTTCAGGATTTGGCAGCAGTACCCAGGCCGCGGACCTTGGACCACTGACGGTCGATATGCTGCTGGGCTCCAGCGGTCCATGCCGTGTCGAGATTCAGGAATTGGTGCAGTTCATCGGCGATGAGCTGCGACCTGACATTGTTGTCTTCAGCAATGCCCTGCTCTCCGGTGTTGTCCCCGAACTTCGCCGTCGCTGGAATGGAAAGCTGTTTTGCCTGCTTCAGGGGGACGATATCTTTCTGCAGGATTTGCGAGAACCGTGGAAAACTCAGTCGCTGCAGATCATTCGCCGGAACTGCGAAGTTTTCGATGGATTTCTGACTCACAGCAGCTATTACGCGGACTTTATATCGGGATACCTGTCGCTTGATCGAACTCGATTTTACGGCGTTCCGCTGGCAGTGGAGGATGTTCCGGAGGGGTTCGCTGTTTCCGAACAGCGAGGTGAGGGGTTCACGACGGTCGGATACTTCGCCCGCATTTGCCCTGAAAAAGGTGTGTTCAGGTTTCTCGACGCAGCGGCCTCCGTATTGAAGCAACGTGCTGACATGCGATTCTTAATCGCTGGATATCTTCCAGCGCAGCACAGAAGCCGTTTTCAGCGACAACTGGATCTTGTCTCGAGTGGCTCTGATGGACGAGTCGAATGGATCGGCAGTCCTCCGGACAGGCAGCAGAAATTTGACTTTCTTTCGCGGCTTGACTGGATGTGCGTACCTGCCGAGTACCGGGAGCCCAAAGGGCTTTACGTTCTGGAGGCTGCTCTGGCTGGTGTACCCAGCCTGCTTCCGGATCACGGGGCATTTCCTGAGCGTATCGCCGCCTCTGGCGGCGGAAGGCTCTTCACGAGTGACTCTCACACGGCACTTGAACAGGCGCTGCTGGACCTGCACCCACCCGGTGATGATGTTCGGCACACACTGCGAAAAAACTGTCTTCAAAAGCACGCACTACTGACTGCGGGTGCTGCGTTTTTAAAGACACTGAATGCTGTGATCAGCAACACGGCCATCAACGGCGAATGATTCGCACAGGCCCCCGACCTCTGTTCTCTGACTCCGGGCTTCCGACAAAAATCACTCGCCCCCATGTTGCAGGCCGATGCATGTCCACGACGCCCTGCGGGGACCAAACCCAGTTATCTTCGCGAGCTCCCGTCGGGGTACGATATTTGAGCCCGACAGTTTCCACGGGCCACTGCACGCGAGAGAAGTTCATTCTCCAGATGTCGCCCTCGGCGGGAATCTGCAGTGGAGCAACGGCCACGGAGGAGGCGACAGCATTCTCCGACTGCTCCTGTGTCAGCACTTCATAGCCGCGAATTTTTGACCCGTCTCGAACCGCTCGCCGAATGGGTTGAGAAGTCTCATGGAGAGACTGCAGCCCTGACCACGGAATTTCTATCTCTACCGACCAGCCTGCGTCAGCAGTGCGAGGATCGTTGAGACTGCCGTCGATATGCACGGCTGTCCGCAGTCCCTGTATTGACCAGCCGTCGTCGGCCTGACCTCCATCGCTGTAAGGCCGGGGCAGGCGAAGATCCCAAATGGTGTTCAGAGCGTTGACTTCCAGTTCCCCATAATTGAGGCCATCACCATCCGGGTCAATGAAGACTTCGAAGTCGTTGTCATGAAACACGACAGAGTCGCGCCCACGTATGGAGCCGCGAACGTCGGGCTCCTGCAGTTCTGCGGCAATATAGAGTGCGTGTGTATCCCACAGCATTTTCATTCGAGTCCGAAACATTGGCCTTGGTCGGGTGGGACCCTCAATGTCTACGAAGTCCTCGCTCCATGTCGCCAGATCCCATACTGCCTCTGTGATCCGACCGTCGATCTGCACCGTACCGCTGCGTGCGAACGTGGGTAGACGGACACAGTTGCAGGATCGAACGCTGGTCGCTGTCGGCACGGCAGTCTGAGGAGTTGGACTGGCAGTTGAGTTCTGTGGAACACTTGCCGACGTGTCCGTTTGAGGAGTCGGATTAACTGCTGAGTTCTCTGGAGCAGCAACTGGTGGCGTGTCAGTTTGGGGGGCCGGATCGGCGGCTGTGCTCTCCGGTGCGGTAACTGGCTCGGCAGCTTGACCGGGGCTTTCCTGTGACCAGGCCGACCGAGCAATCAGGCTGAGCGAGAGGACGAAGAAAACCGGCCGCGGCAGGCGTCGAAATCCGTGGCGGGCGGAGGAGAAAGATTTGATTTCCGGCAAGTCGCTGAACATGTTTCATCCTAGTTGACCGTCATAATTCCCTTCGAATGCATGCCGTGTCTCTGCGCACGTTCGGCCTATCGGCCCGAAAAATGGTACTGATCAGCGATTTCTGGCTGTTGTGATTTCTTCAACACAACCTCGCGGGGCCTCAACGGCGCCCATCATTTAATCGGTAAACCTGAGCTGAATCGGCACTTCGGGAATCCGAGAAGTTGTGATGATTGAAGATTTCGGAGACAGATTCCGAACACGCGCCCAGCGTCAGGGTGTTCGTGGGGGAGTGGCGGGCACAGGATTTCGCAAATGTCCCGGAGAAAGCGTCCACCGGAAAACCGAGTTTCTGCCGGTGGCAGTGTTGATGCCGCTGTCTGGCTGCCTCGTTTTCTGACCTACCTGGATGCGGAGTGCGGGCTGGCTGCAAATACTCTTGCAGCCTATCGCCGTGATCTCGATCGGTTTGTTTTGTGGAACAACGGTTCGAGGAGAGTGGGGGTTCAGGACGTTACGGTCGAGTTCCTGACACAGTTTCTGGGGTACCTTCAATCCCTGAATCTTTCCGCTCCCAGCATTGGTCGAAGTCTCGCTGCACTCCGGATGTTTTTCCGATATTTGATGCTTGAAGGGGTAATTACTGAAAGTGCTGCAGATCTTGTTAGTTCGCCGAAGCTTTGGGAGAGACTGCCGCGAGTGCTGAGTCCGGAGATGGTTGATGGTTTGCTGCAGGCGCCACAGCCTGCAGCAGATCGCTACGCGTCCCGCGACCGGGCATTGCTGGCGCTGTTGTACGCCACTGGTTGCCGCGTTTCTGAAATCGCCGGACTGCAGTTGTCTGATGTCAACCTGACCGACGGCTTTTGCCGTTGTACCGGTAAGGGGAATAAGCAGCGGCTGGTATCGCTGAATCCTGTTGCGATACGTGCGGTCGACGTTTGGATCAAGGGTGACCGTCAGCAGTTGATTCAAAAGTTTGGTCGCGACGAAGGTTGGCTGTTCCTCTCGCGCAGCGGCCGCAAAGTCGCGCGGGAGTCAATCTGGTCACTGATTCGCCGTTATGCCGCTCGAACCGGATGTGGCGACGTGAGCCCGCATACGCTCAGGCACAGCTTTGCCACGCATCTGCTGGCTGGAGGCGCAGATATCAGAGCACTTCAGGAGATGCTGGGACATGCAAGCATCCGCACGACCCAGGTTTACACGCATGTGGAGCACAGCCGTCTGAAGGCAATTCACCGCAAGTGTCATCCGCGGGGTTAGACTTCCCAGCCCACGCGATATTCCTTCGAAAGCAGACTGTTTGCGTTTGTGTGATTCAGAATTCGTCCGCTGGCGGGATCGTATTCGATGGGACTGCCGGCGCGATATGCGACGTTTCCAAGCAGGATGATCTCGGTGAATGGCCCTGCATAAGAGAAGGGGCTGCCGGTGCGAGTACCTGACCGGCAGGCTTCCAGCCACTGCCGATGGTGTCCGGGGGATTCTGCGAGGAACGGTGCTGGAGGTTTGAATGTTGCAAATTTCTGCTCTGGGAGCAGTTTTGGAAAGCCATCGTGGGCGATGGCGATACGACCTTCCGAACCGACAAACAGCGAACCATTCATTGGGAGTTCAGTGGCAATGTCCGGCGTTGGTTGGGCAGTTCCCTCATACCAGTGCAGTCGCACCGGGGGACGATCTGTCGTTCCCGCGAATTCGAAAGTCGTTTTCATGCCCACCGGACCGCTGTCTGCGTGTGGTGGCGGACCCTCTGACGTGACCTTGACTTTGCGGCCTGCGAGTTCCAGTCCCCAGAATGCCGGATCGGCGAGGTGGATTGCCATGTCGCCAATAGCCCCGCAGCCAAAGTCCCACCAGCCGCGCCAGCGGAACGGAGCGTAGGCAGGATTCCAGGGACGTTCAGTCGCTGGGCCGAGCCAGAGGTCCCAAAGCAAAGCCTTTGGGACGTTGGGGGAATCCGAGGGACGATCCAGTCCCTGTGGCCACCAGCGTCCGGGGCGATCGGTGATGACATGGACATCGGAAATTTCTCCGATGGCATTTGTGCGGAGGAGTTCCACAAGTCTGAGATATCCGGGATGTTCGTGGTTCTGTGTACCCATTTGGGTGACGAGTCTCTTTTCTGCTGCGAGGGCAGTGAGCAGCCGTGCTTCCGAAATCGTATGGGTCAGTGGTTTTTCGCAGTAGACATGGAGACCGCGGCGAAGAGCCCTTGCCGCTGCGGGGGCGTGGTGGTGATCCGGGGTTGAGATGACAACCGCATCAAGTGGGGTAAATTCAAGGAGTTGTCGGTAATCTGTGAAGGTTTTTGCGAGCGGAAATCGGCTGGCGGCGGCCGCGAGCCGGTCCAGATCCACATCGCAGAGGGCCACAATATTCTCGCTGGTCACAGCGTCAAGGTTTGAGCCGCCGCGGCCTCCGACCCCGATGACCCCGATGTTCAGACGACTGTTCGGGCTGACGGTCGAGCGGGGAATGACTGCGGATACAGAAGAATTCAGGAGCAGACCTGCTGTTGTCTGCAGGAGATTTCGACGGCTGGGACGCATGATGGCAGGGCTTTCATTGCGGGCAGGGTTCAGTAGCGAAATGCAGACGTAACAAAACGGAATGATTGTGCAAAAACGAGTCTGGGGCAACTCTGTCCTGTGATTCGGCGAGGTGACCTGGGTGTTGGAGGGCTTGAACGGTCTGTCTCCCAGGGCGCCCCTGTAGGAAACGGCTGTTCCGCATTCAGGGCGCTGTCCGAGTGTTCAGTGAGTAAATCTCTCTACCCGATAAAGACGATTCAGTCCGATTGCCGGTGAAAAACTGAGTTTTTTCGGGGTTTTCATGACAAGGCCTCAGTTTTTGCCCTGATAGCGGGGTTTGGCACGGTTCCTGCAAAAGAGGGGATGTTCAGTCAAGGCGCATGGTGCTGGCTCATCGTGCCTTTTCAAAATTCTGCCAGTAGTCTCGTGTTAGGAGTGTGTCAATGAAGAACATGTTCACAGCTTTTGTTCGTAGCGAAGACGGCTTTCTGCTGTCATCCGAAGCCCTGCTGATCGGCACGATCGCAGTTCTCGGACTGCTGGTCGGTATCGTTTCTGTTCGCGACGCCGTCGTGCAGGAACTGGGTGACTTTTCTCAGGCAATCGGTCTGCTCAACCAGAGCTACACCTACGCTGGTGTTTCCGACGCCAGTGGTACGACCCAGGGCGGCGTGCTGGCTGACACTGTAGACCAGAGCGATGCAGTCACCGGCACCGACGCGAACGGCATCGTGGTTACCACCCCGGCTGCTGCTGGCGAAGCCTAATTGTGGTCTAACCGTTGCGTAGGGCAGCGGTTCTGTTGATATCAGAGCGAACGCTTTATGGCGTTCGCTCTTTTTTTTGTTCTGTACCAGGGCGCTTCGCAAATGATACAGGCGCCCCATTTTTCGGGCGCTCGATTTTTGGGTCAGGCACCACTCAAGACAGACCTTACAGTTCACTCGTTTAGGAAACACCGTAAATCTCAGCTGATATCCAAAAATTTAATTTGGTACCGCTGATTTTTCAGGATGATACACCCGTTGGGCGCAGAAGTTGCTCAAGGGGAAATAGCAAGCCAGTGGAACTGGCGCACTGGTCGCGTACGGATATTCGCCAGAGTATCGCTCAATAACGGAGTGCACGGATGAAGAGCGCATGGAAAAGATTTGTTGGCAGCGAAGATGGTTTTCTGCTGTCGTCGGAAGCCCTGTTGATTGCCACAATCGCAGTGCTGGGGCTTCTGGTCGGGCTCGTTGCAATTCGCGACGCAGTCGTCAATGAACTCGGGGACTTCAGTCAGGCAATTGGTCTGCTGAATCAGTCTTACAATTACCCCGGTGTCAGCGATCTGACCGCGACCACTTGGGGTGGCCTGCTGGCAGATACCCTCGACACCAACGACAGTCAGTCCGGGGTAGACGCAAACGGGATCAACGTAACCGTGCCTATCGCCAGCAGCGAACCTCAGCCATAGGCCCCGTTGGCGGTCCCGCAAACTACGATCTCGCGGATTGCTCTGCGTTTCTCGTGGCTTGAACACAGGAGGAAAGACGCTGTCTTTCCTCCTTTTTTTGTTTCCGCATTCTATGATCCGCCGAACAACTTTCCCGTGAGCAGATCATGCTCTGAGTTGTTGTCCAGCCACGGTTACGACTGCTTCCCATGTCTGCAGATCATCAGCCGGAGTCAATCAATTCTTCCGCGGACGCGGACTCCACCCACCCAGTGGTGTGGGCCGGCCTTGTTCTTGCCATACTGTCTCTGGCAGGCTATTTCGTGCTCCGCCAGATGCTGCTCCATCTTCCTGCCTCACGAAGCAGCATCGATGAACTTCGCACCAACGCACCGGCATTGACAAGACTGATGATTGTTGGAGCGTGTTCCGCGGTACTCAATGTCGTCGCCCTGGTACTCAGTCTGATTGGCTGCGTGATTCCTCAGGGTGGACGTGCTGCAGCGGTCTTTACCAGTTTGTTTTCCGCAGGCATGCTGCTGGTGCTGTTTTCTGTGGTCCTGGTGAGTCTGCTGGTTGGCTAGTCTGGATTTCCCACAACCACAGGTCTTCACTGTTTGCCGTCTTCCGCCTGTATCCGATAAAGGTGTTCATCGGTCCTGAGAAACATTGCACCGTCTGCAAAGGCTGGTGTGGCGAGCGTCCTTCCGGGTACTGTGTTGACCTGCACTTCGCGAAACTCTCTGGCGGCATCGATCCAGACAGCACGTCCGCCTTCATTCAGGAAAAGCACGCGGCCGTTTGCGAAAATTGGGGAAGCCGAATAGTTTCCTCCAAGCCGCTCCATCCAGTGCTGTTCCCCTGTCAGGGCATTGATGCAGGTGGCGATGCCGTCATCGGACACGCAGAAAAGGTCCTCTCCAATAAGCAGCGGCGAAGGAGTGCTGGGTGCGCCCCGTTTGCGGCGCCAGGCGATATGGCTTTCCGTCACATCGCCCCTGCCTCCCATACGCACTGCGAGAAGTTCGGGGTTGTCGTAATCGTGGTTGTAGATTACGAGGCCGTGGGCAACGACAGGCTGCGGAACAACGGACCAGCCCGGAGCAAGTACTTTCCAGATTTCTTCCCCGGTTTCCAGGTCGTAAGCAGCAAAGTGATCGGGCCCTGGAGCCATGACCAGCGTTCCTTCGGGGGTTTCTGCGATGGCAGGTGTGACGAAGGAGTGGCTGATACGTGCCTTGACGGACCTGGGCTGTTTCCAGAGCACTTTTCCTGTTTCCGCATCAACGGCGGCAACAAACGGGTTGACACTGCCGTCGCAGACGACTGCGAGTCGACCTTTGTGCAGTACGGGAGTGCCGCCACTGCCATGGAGTGGGGGATAGTTGAGTTCCGTGTTCAGCCAAATCAGGTCTCCGTTTTCCGCTTGAAGTTTGGCCATTCCAAGGGCGCCGAAATGAACATACACGAACCCACCATCAACAATCGGCGTGGGGCTGGCGTGGCTGTTTTTTGAGTGGATGGCGGGCACTTCGGGGATCGCGCGTACCTCCTGGTTCCAGACAACACGACCGGTGGCTGCGTCGATCGCCAGCGCCTGGATGGAGATTCCTGGACCTTGAGGCACTGCAGTGGTGAGGTAAATGCGGCCGGAAACGACCGTGGGAGAAGACCAACCGAGGCCAGGAATCGGCGTTTTCCACCTGACGTTTTCGGTATCGGACCATCTGAGCGGAACTGATTGTTCGGTGACGTGCCCGTCAGCCTCAGGGCCACGGAATTTCGGCCAGTCGGCTGGGGCAAGGGCGACAAGCAGAGTCAGGAGAAGTGACATTGGGAATCTCTTTTTGGTCGTGAATTAGTCGAGTGTGTGGATCAGCAGTCCGCTGCGGAGTTTGGGTTCGAACCAGGTGCTTTTGGGAGGCATGATTTCGCCCGCATCGGAGACAGCCATGAGTTGGTCGAGCGTTGTGGGGAACATGGAGATTGCAAGAGCCCAGTCGCCGGAGATGCAGAGGCGTTCCAGTTCCGATGTCCCTCGAATCCCACCAACGAAGTCGATGCGGGAGTCGGTACGCACGTCCTCGATGCCGAGGATGGGTTGGAGTATCTGCCGTTCGAGGATTGAGACGTCGAGTGATCGAATTGGGTCGTTGGCATGGAGTGGATCCGGGGGAATTTGCAGCCTCCACCAGCGATGGTCGATGAACAGGCAGAAGGAGCCTGGGCTGTCCGGAACAGGATTGTCTGTTTGCCGGAGGTCCCCAAGTTGATCGAGCCTGTCGAGGAGCTCCGGGACAGAGAGACCATTCAGATCACGAATCACTCGATTGTAGGCGAGGATTTGCAGTTGGGCGGAGGGGAAGACGACTGAGAGGAACCAGTTGCATTCGGCACTGGCCTGCTGGTCTGGCGGAAGTTGTTTTCGTAATTCTGTGCCAGCGCGCCAGGCGCTGGCAGCGCGGTGATGACCATCTGCGATGTAGAACACGGGCACTGCTGAGAGCGCATCCACGAGCGACTGATGGTGCGGAATTCTCCAGACAGTGTGACGAACGCCGTCAACGGCGGTGAAGTCGTAGAGTGGTTTTCCAGCTGTGGCCAGTTCAGACTGTCTGCTGACTGCGTCCGTGGCCCGGCAGGTCAGGAAGACCGGGCCGGCATTGGCGTTGAGTGCCAGTACGTGTCGAGTGCGATCATCCTCTTTGCTTTTCCTTGTTTTCTCGTGCTTCAAAATCAGATTGTTTTCATAGTCATCGATGTGCACACAGCAGACGATCCCGGTCTGGGCTCGCCCGTTCATGATCTGGCGGTAGGCATAGAGGCAGTTCAGTGGTTCCCGAACAAGCACACCGTCGATCATCAGCTGTTTCAGGTTTTGGGCGGCGCGTTGGTAGACTTCGGGTGCGCAGGGGTTCTGTTCAGGCGCGAAATCGATGTCGGGGCGGACGACATGGAGAAAGCTGAGCGGATTACCTTCCGCAAGTGCGGCGGCTTCGTCGCGGTTGACAACGTCATAAGGGACGGAGGCGACTTTGGCGGCGAGGTCCTGGGTTGGGCGAAGCGCCTGGAAGGGTTTGATGCGCGGCATGACTTGAGCTTTGTGAAGGTTTTCGGGCAGATTCTGTTCCGGTGTGAGGCAGTGTAGCAGAATGAAGTTCCAGTTGTCGCGGCTGCAGTGATTCCGGTGAACAGATTGCGGCGGCCGTTTCACACTCGCCCGGCAGCGGTTCCGTGGTTATCATCTTCCAGCAGATGATCGTCCGCAAAGAGTTCCAGTCAGGATTCATTCCGTCGTGGCCGTGCTTTACTGTTACGCCTGCAATCACCATTTTGACGCGGAGATTTGCCGTTGTCCAAGGTGCGGACTGTCTGTGCCTGACAGTGCGGAGGCCGCCCGTCGTGACACGGTGATGTTCATCCATCCGCAGGCGGCGCCGATCGAGGTGCCCCCCGAGACCGAGCATCCGCTCCAGCCCGGCCAAACATTGAACATTTATCACTGCCAGAGGTTGCTGGGGCGTGGCGGTATGGGGCTTGTGTACCTCGCAAGAAACACCAGTCTGCACCGGCTGTGTGCCCTGAAGATCCTGTCACCCCGCCACACGGCTGCTGACGAGGAGTATGTTGAACGATTTGAAAACGAAGCTCGTGCGGCAGCCGCGCTGGTTCACCCCAACGTCGTGACAACACACGCCATCGGCCGGGCCGACGGCCTGCATTACCTTGAAATGGAGTACGTACCAGGTGGCTCGCTGCAGTCCGAGATTGATTCGCAGGTACAGATTGGGCCAATTCGATCGACATCGATGACCGTCGGTATTGCTGCGGGACTGACTATTGCCCATCGGCTTGGCATCGTTCATCGCGATCTCAAGCCTGATAACGTACTTGTGACTCCCGGAGGCACTCCAAAAATCTCGGACTTTGGGCTGGCCAAAAGAATTTTGTCTGATGATGCATTCGGAGCGCGTCTTGCAGGAACTCCGCATTTCATGGCACCGGAGCTCTTCGAAGGCGCCCCGGCAACGACCGCCAGCGATGTCTACGCTTTGGGTGTCTGCTATTACCTGTTATTGACGGGACGGTTGCCGTTTGAGGGGCGTACAGTATCTGATGTGATGCGGGCGATTTTGACGGCAAACGCACCAGGACCCAGGCGAATTGACCCCGATATTCCGCTCGATATGGCCGAGTGTGCGACCCTGCTGATGAACAGGGATCCGCAGCAGCGCCCGCGGGATGCAAGTTTTGCCCTGCAGGTGCTGCAGGCGGTGTTGGGGTCTGCACGCGACCTTGAAAACCTTGTTTACGATGCGTTTCACGGTCTCCCCGGCGTCACCTGGGAAGAAACAGCCGACGGGGGATTTCGTGTGCATCTGCAACTGCGGAATTATCGCAGCCAAACGGTGCACATCGAAAACAGCAATCATCCGGCGGGTGAGCGATTGCTGTTGATTTACAGTCTCTGCTGCGAGGCGCGGCCGTCTTTCTACGAAGAGGCGCTGCGGCTGAATGCCGTGATGCACCACGGCGGTATATCCATCCGCGACATCGACGGCAGGCCATGTTTTGTGATGATCGACACGTATCCCAGGGCTACGGTCAGTGGCGAGGACATCCGTCGCAGTGCCATTGACCTTGGAGCCCGTGCCGATTCGATAGAGAATCGGCTGACGGGGCGCGACGTTAACTGAATCAGGAGCAATTACTCAGCGGTGGCATTTCGATCAATGCCGTACTTTTTCCACACGGATTCTACCCACGCGGTCGTTGCGGGCTGGAGAACGGTAGCAGCGAGCAGATCGGCGACGGGGCCCTGGCGGAATGCGAACTGTCGTCCCTCCTGAAGAAACATCTGCCGCAGCACATCCTGATTGACAACTCGTTCGGCAGCCTGAGCGACGTAGTAAACGCCAAGTTCGTCATCCGGCACAACAGCAGCTCCGCCGGCGGGCAGCTCTTCGAATACTGCCCTCATGAAGCGATCGCCGGCATACCTCACTTCTCCGCCTGACTCGTCGGCATAGTTGATGGTGGACAGTCGCAGGCGTGGCCTCTGCATGAAATTCATTTGCGGAGTGAGTTCCTGTTCGAGCCACGAGAAGAGCTGGGTTTGGCGGACGACGACTGCAGGTGAGTCGGGCTGGTCGAGAATTGTCTGCCCCTGCAGCAGTTCGCTGGCGGGCTTGCGTTCAGCCTCCGGTTCAGCGGCTTCATCGTTGAGTAATCTGGCGAGCGATTCGCCGCGTTTTTTGGCTTCTTCGCGAGCCTTTTGTCGCTTGAGGGTCAGAACGACTTCTTCGCGAATTCCTGGGTCTTTCAGTTCCGGAACGTGCGACGGTGAGAACTCTGTGATCCACCACACAAAGTGACTTTCCTGGCCCTCAACCGCGAACTGATTTTTGACGGCTTTTTTGCGAGTGAACAGGTTTGCGTCGTTCCACGGATCGTTTTCTCCGGGGAAGAGTTCGAAGACCATTTGGAAGACGGGAGTGCCTGAGGTGACATCCTGAGCCGTGCCCACAGGGACGGTGTCATCGGTGCTCAGGTCACGCGCTGACAGAAGTTTTGTTTCAACGAAGGAAAATCCAAGTTCTTTGCCGAGGTCCTGCATTCCAGTGAGCAGCGTGCCGTTGAAGTCCCGAAGCTTTTCGGCGCGGTCCTTTGGTTCGATGGACTGATCGGCCTTCACGATCGCGCGGCGTCTGCTGGAACGCTCGCGTTCCAGTTTCTGCAGGCCGCTCATCACGGTGTCAATTCTTTTTTCAATTTCTTCCCGGATCTTCTGTTCGTGGAGTTGGTCGCGAATTTCGGATTTCAGTTCGTCATCGAGCGGCCGGTATTCGACTGGCGGGATGACAAAAGGCACGGGTTCTTCGGCTGGAGTGGTTGTTGCGGGAGTTGCGGCAGGATCCTGTGCCGGGGACGTGGGAGCGGCAGCGGGGGTGGGCTCTGTTGGTTTTTCCTGAGCAGCGGTGGGGGCAGCGGGAGCGGGCTCTGGTGCAGGTTCGGGGGGCTTTTCCGTGCTTTTCTGCTCATCAGAGGGGCCACAACCGGGCGCTGGTGTATCGGATTTGGGAGCATCGGCTGGCGGAGCATCGGGCTTTGGGGCATCGGGGGTTGGCGCATCGGGTGCTGGAGCATCGGGCTTTGGGGCATCGGGGGTTGGCGCATCGGGTGCAGGAGCATCGGGCTTTGGGGCATCGGGCTTTGGGGCATCGGGGGCCGGAGCAGGTGCGTCGGGCACTGGGGCATCGGGTGCTGGCGCAGGCGCATCGGGCTTTGGGGCATCGGGATTTGCGGGCGTGCCCTCGGGTGCAGCGGGATCGGGAGTTGCGGGTGGTTCAGCGGGTTTGCGGTAGAAGAGATCTTTCTTTTCGTTGTAGAAGGCTTCTATTTCGGAGTCGGTTGGTGCGGGGACGGCGGCTTCGACAGTTTTATAGTCGAGTTGCAGGTACGCGAGGCTGGCTTTGTTGAACTGGCGGTAGCCGATGGAGCCTGGAGTTTCCTGGCCGGGGAATTTTTCGCGGTGCTGGCTGAAGGAGGCCTGGACGTCCTGATCAGAGGGGTCGGGAATGCGACTGACGAACGAATCGACATCGAGTCGGACGAGATTCAGTCGCTGTCGGACCTGGGAGCGGAGAAACAGATCGTAGAGAGCGGCTGGAGGTTGTGTGGAGGCGGAGGAGCCGGGGGATTTCTGCATGTAGGCCATCTGGGCTGCGATTTCGCTGCGGAAAGCTTCGATGATTTCACTTTCCGAGATGCGTTGTCCGGCGATTGCGAGGTTGTTGCGAATATCGATGAAGTCTTTCTCTGAGAGTTTGTCGCCGGTGTTGCTGTTGATGTAGCCGGAGACCATGGCATCGGTGACAACGATGCCGAGATCATCTGCTTCTGCGAGCATGAGTTCGCCAAAGATGGCGTCGTCTTCGATGGTTGGGTAGAAGCCAAACCGGGGGGCAAACCGTTCAGTGCCGGCGCCGAAGGTTTTGCCGAAGGCCTGTTCCATGAACGCATTGGCGATTGTTCTGCGGAGGTGCAGTTGTCGGATGCGTTCCGAGTCGAAGGCACCGAGAGTTGAAGTCTGGTAGAAGTCACCGGTGCCGCCGAAAAAGCCGGGGATGATCCAGGCGAGCATTCCGCCGGTGATGGCGCCGGCGATACCGTACTGGAACCAGCGTCCGCGAGAGATCCCGACGAAGGCCATGACAGCGCCGCCGAGCAGCACTCCGAGTGTGACGAAGTGATTGACATCCTGCGTCATCATGTCGCTGATGGTGAAGGCCACCATCGACAGGATCACGATTGCCACCATGGTGACGTGCTGATTGCGGCGGAAGAAGCTGAATGGGGAACTCATGGAGAGACTCTTAACGGAGATGCGTTTTGTCCAGCATGACGCGGACTGACTTGACAGCGGTCCGGATGATGGTTTATGCCATTACGCGTGACAGGAGCAGAACCAGCGGGGCTGGGAGGCTCCGGGAGGAAAACGCGGATTCTAACGGTCGTGTGTGGTGAGGCAAGGGCAACCGGATGCGGAGTGTGCAGGGAACGGGGATCGCGATTCCCGGCATTCTGCATTCCGGGCGAACCGGGATACTCTGTCTGGCCCTGCGCTGGCCCGATGCCGTTGTTTTTCGTATCCTTCACCTCCTGTCTGTCATCACGTGCCTGTCCAGTCGTCTGTCTGATTTCCGTTCCTCGGCCTCTCGACGAGTCCCTGGCCGGTTCGAATTTTTGTGGAAATCCGTTGTTCATGGCTTCGCTCAAACAAGCGCTGGTCATTGTCGAATCTCCGGCAAAGGCCAAAAAAATCGCTGGTTTTCTGGGAGATGATTACATCGTCCGAGCCAGCATGGGGCACATCCGCGATCTGCCATCCAGTGCGGCCGAGATTCCTCCTGCGCTCAAAAAAGAGCCGTGGGCAACGCTCGGAGTCAACGTCGAATCCGACTTCGATCCTCTTTACGTCGTTCCTCCGGACAAGAAAAAGCTCATCACCGAACTCAAGGATCATCTCAGAAACGTGCGGGAACTCGTCCTGGCAACTGACGAAGACCGCGAGGGCGAAAGCATCGGCTGGCATCTGGTGCAGGTACTGAAGCCCTCCATTCCCGTAAGCAGGATGACATTCTCAGAAATCACAAAACCTGCGATCCTGGATGCCATACGAAATACGCGGAGGCTGGACGAGCACCTTGTTCAGGCCCAGGAGACTCGTCGCGTTGTCGATCGGCTTTACGGCTATACTTTAAGCCCTCTCCTCTGGAAAAAAATCGCTCGCGGGCTTTCGGCCGGGCGAGTGCAAAGTGTGGCTGTTCGACTGCTGGTCAACCGTGAAATTGAGCGGATGAAATTTCGCAGCGGGACGTTTTGGGACCTTAAGGCACTGCTGCAGGCATCTCAGGGCGGAGTTTTTGAATCCGTGCTGCAGACACTTGGGGGGCGGCGCATCGCCAGCGGTCGGGATTTCGATGAGAACACTGGTCGGCTCAAAGCCGGCAGTGATGTTCTGTTGTTGTCTGAAGCCCAGGCCCGGGAAACACTCGAACGCATCCGCCAGCTCCCGTGGTCGGTCACAGCCATCGAGCAAAAACAACAGCTCCGTCGGCCCTATCCACCCTTTACCACCAGCACGCTGCAGCAGGAGTCCAACCGCAAGCTCAGTCTTTCTGCACGTCAAACCATGCAGATCGCTCAACGGCTCTACGAAGAGGGCCACATCACCTATATGCGAACCGACAGTGTCAACCTCAGTGGCGAAGCCATCAATGCCGCCCGAGGTCGCGTGAATGATCTGTACGGTCGCGATTACCTCAGCCCCGAGCCGCGGCAGTACACCACTCGCTCCAAAGGCGCTCAGGAAGCTCACGAAGCCATTCGTCCGGCCGGCACACAAATGCTCACGGCCGACGAACTGGGACTGGGTGGCATCGAAGCCCGGCTCTACCAAATGATCTGGAAACGCACGATGGCCACTCAAATGGCAGATGCCATTCTGCGATTTGACACTGTGACGATCGTGGCAGGGGACGCTGAGTTCCGGGCGAGCGGTCGGACTGTGGAATTTGCAGGGTTCTTCCGCGCCTATGTGGAGGGGTCCGATGATCCTGAAGCTGCCATCGAAGACCAGGACTCCACCCTGCCCCCGATGAAGGAAAACGAAAAGCTCAGGCTGGAGCGAGCCGATGCGGTTTCCCATGAAACAAAGCCCCCTGCCCGTTTCACCGAAGCGACTCTCGTAAGAACGCTTGAATCCGAAGGCATCGGACGTCCCAGTACCTATGCCAGTATTCTCAGCACCATTCAGGACCGCGGTTATGTCCGTCGCAACGGCAATCAGCTGGTGCCGACCTTTACTGCCATGGCTGTGACCAAACTGCTGGAAAACCACTTTCCGAAACTGGTGGACCTGGGTTTCACCGCCGGCATGGAGCAAACGCTCGACGACATCGCTGCGGGCTCTGCCGAACGTCTGCCTTATCTGCGGGGCTTCTACAACGGCAACGAGGGGCTCGACGAACAGGTCAAACGTCGCGACGGCGAAATTGATCCTCGCGATGCCTGTACGCTTTCCATCGAAGGCCTCGATGCCGCGGTGCGAGTCGGTCGCTATGGGCCGTATTTCGAAAAGACACGCGGCGAAGAGAAGCTCACTGCCTCCATCCCCGACACCATCGCTCCAGGTGAAATCACCAATGCCGTAGCCGATCGGCTCCTTGAAGAAAAACAGAAGGGCCCCGAAGCCATTGGCATGCACCCCGAAGAAGGCCTGCCCATCTATTCCATGCGCGGGCCCTTCGGACCGTATCTGCAGCTGGGTGAAGTCACAGCCGAAAACCCGAAACCCAAACGCTGCAGCATTCCCAACTGTTTTGCCGGCGAACAACTCGATCTCCCCACCGCCATCGAACTGCTTTCTCTGCCGCGAAGGCTCGGGAAACACCCACTTACCGACAAGGTTGTGAACGCCGGAATCGGTAAGTTTGGCCCCTATGTGACGCACGACAAAGTCTTCGCCAGTTTCGATCGCAAGTTGCACACATGGGAACACGACGGCGAGGTCTGGAACGTGCTCACCATTCCACTTGATGCCGCCGTGGAAATGCTGCGAACGGTCCGCAAGAAAGCCGCCCCGGTGCCCCTTCGCGAACTTGGTCCGCACCCCGAAGACCAGGCTCCGGTGCAGATTTTCGAAGGTCGCTACGGTCCCTATGTCAAGCACGGCGATATCAACGCGACGATACCAAAGGACACCGACATCGGAACCGTGACCCTCCAGGCTGCTCTTGGCTGGCTGCAGGAAAAAGCTGCACGCGGTGGGAGCGGACGTACGGCAAAACGCGGAACGGCGCGAAAGACATCTGCGCCCGCCCGCAAAAAAGCCGCTTCGCCTGCCAAAAAGGCGGCAAGTGCACCTGCGAAGAAGGCCCGAAAAAAGAAGGCCGAATAACGGGAGTACGGGCACGTTGCGAACAAACTTCCGGACGAAGTTGGAGACGACGGGGGGCCACGGAGCACATTCGCGCCGCTGTCGCAGCACCATAAAATCGCTACGCGCGGCAAAATCCGACTCCGGAATTGAGAATCCGAGGTCGGCAACAGGGGGCGGGGGCTGGCGTCACGCGTCGCATCAGGAGATGGTGCAGGTTTCTCTACCACAGCCGCTCTGACCAGCATCCTGCAGGCCCGGTTTTATCCCGCTTGAAAAGGTACCAGCAATGCCCACCCCGAAATCCCTGCTCAGTCACACTCGATACGTCTGCGTTCTGGCCACCTTTTTCAGCATCAACGTCATCATGGCAGCCGCTCAGGAGACGTCGTTGAGCGATGTTGCCCACGACAGCCCAGCCACCTCTGCTGAATCTGACACCGTGGCACCCGTCAACCTTGCCGGCCGGTGGCGCGGTACCTGGCACAGCGACTCGACGGGACACAAAGGTCCCATGCAGGCCAATTTTCGGTGTGCCGGAACCGGGCGATGGGAAGTGGTCTTTCGGGGGCGTTTCTGTGCGCTGATTCCATTCCAGTATTCCGCGGTGCTTCAAGAGCAGACCAGTGCCGACGGCTCGGTGACTCTGAGTGGCAGTCGGAATCTTGGCCCGCTTTTGGGCACGTTCCACTTCCGTGGCACCGTCTCCGGTGGCCGATTGAACGCCCGCTGGTGGTCAAAAAAGGAAAGCGGCAGCTTTGTGCTCAGCCGCTGAACGCCAATTGCGCCAGACCATCGCAACCTTCTGGCAGACCACTCTGCCCCGGGCACCTGAGAGGATCGCCTTCGTTGCTGTTGCGTATCCGGCCTGTCAGCCCAGGGCCATCAGCCTGGTGTGAACTGCTGGGTCGCGCCGTCTCTGAGCGTCATCGCTGTGTCAGGACAGTTCTTGGCAGGAACCAACTGGGTAACGCAAAACACAAACCGAGGAGGCTTTGCGAAGGCGCTTTACAGGTCTTATTTTCCCTGGCCGTTCCCCATTTCAGGTTCGCGTCCGGGCTGGTGAATCGATGACGGTATGGGAGGTTTGCGGCTCTTCTGGAGTGGTGGCGGAGTTTCGTTGAATTGGGGTCTTGAGCGGGGAAAGAGCCGGGAGAACGTTTCGCGGAGCGGAACGCGACTATGGGCAGGATTTGCATAGAAGGCGCGCTTTCGAGTGGATCGTCAGCGCGCTTTGAGAAAACCTCTGCCTGTGCGGCATTGACGGCGGTTGGAGTTTACTGCTGTGGAACCTCCTGTGTCTGTGCCGCGAGGTACTCCAGCAGATCCACGAATTCTGCGGGGGCCATGGTGGCAGCCAGTCCTTCGGGCATGCTGCTTTGATTTTGTACGGCACGTTCTTCGATGTCTGCTTTGGCAATTTTTCGCACCGCTTTACCGTCGAAGATTTCAACTTCCTTTTCGTTTTCGGCGACGAGCAATCCGGCGGTGGGCATGCCGTCGGTGGTAACGATGAGTGTTGAACGATATTTCTCGGCGACTTCGGCGTTGGGGTGAACAATGGACTGGACGAGTTTGAAGCGATTCATGCGTTTAGCGGCGCCGGCAAGGTTTGGGCCGAAGTCCCGACCGTCTCCGTTGCCGACTTTGTGGCAGGCGGTGCAGTTTCGAACGAAGACTTCGCGACCACGATTGACGTCACCTGTGAGGTTTGACAGGGCCGTCATGGCCTTGTTTTGTTCTTCTTCGGGTTTGGGGGTTTGGCTGAGCAGTGCCTGAAGGTGCGGGAGAGCGGCGGCGCCAGCTTCTGAGGCAGCGATAAGACGGTTGACGATCGTGCCGGCACGGGGGTTGAGTCCTGTGAAGCGACCGGCGATATAGTCAGTCCTCCAGACCTTTTCGTTGGCTCCGAGTGCATGTTGAACGGTGTAATCGACCCAGTAATCTTCGGGGAAGTCGGCCATTTTGAGCAGCCTTCCGGCGGCTTCGGTACTGGGGTAGAAGCTGAGTCCGCGAGCGGCTTCGGTGCGAACGCGGGGGTGGGCGTCCGTTGCGGCCGTCTGCAGCATTGCGGCTGCATCCGGAAGGGACTGTCGTTCGTCTGCGACGATGCGGGTGGCGGCTGCACGGGCATCGGGGGTTGCTGAAGAAAGCACTGCGGCGAGCAGGCTGGCATCCAGCTGATGATGTGACTGCTGGATCCAGAGAGCTTCGGTGCGGAGTCGATCATATTCGGGGTCATCCGGCTTGAGTGACTTGAGCCATGCAGTGACAGCGGGCATCACGTCAGCCGTTGGGCGTCCATGCAGCTCACGGCGGGCACGATAGCGAGTGCGCCATTCGTATTCCCTGAGTTGTTCGAGGATTTCGGAAGCTGGCTTGCCGTGCTGTGTGACAGGAGTCACCAGTGATCGGTCCGGGTACACAAGGCGGTAGATGCGGCCGCGGGTGTGATCACGATTGGGGTCGCGCTGGCTGTACTGCATGTGGCCGATGAGCGCATTGGCCCAGTCACCGAACCAGAGAGCTCCGTCGGGGCCCATTTGTGGATCGGCGGGGCGGAAGTGTTTGTCAGCGGAGCGGATGAGATCGTCTGGTGATCCATCGGCTTTCTTCAGGCGGGCACCGGCATAGCCACCACCGCTGTCCTGAACACTGAACCGTGGCAGGCCATTCATATTGATCACGCAGGCATACGTGAACTGGCCCTGGACGTTGTCGGGAAAGTGGCGTGAGACGAGGAATTCGCTGCCGAGTGCGGGGCGCATACCTTCGTTGTTGAAGACGAAGTTGAGTCCCGAGCGACCTCCGAACTGGGCTCCGGACAGCGGCGTGTCCCAGGCCTGATTGGCGGTGGTTCCGTCACCAACGATACCTTGTCCCCAGCCGTTGAAGACGTAACACCACATATTGTATTGACCGGGTAGAGAGAACTGTCGGATTTTGAGCGTCCGCGGGTCCATGACGTAGGCGCCGCCGGCACCGAAACTGCGATGTGGCCCCCAGGGCGTTTCAAGAGTGGTGCTGGTGGCGATGCCTTCGAGCATGTGCAGTTTGCCACCGTGGCTCCATTCAAAGGCGCCGCAGGTGTGATGGGTATCGTCGGAGGCCCAGCCATCCATCAGGTGCACGACGAGATCGGCTTTGTCGTCGCCGTCGGTGTCTTTGAGAAAGAGCATTCGCGGCTGATCAACAACGAGCACTCCACCGTTCCAGAATTCGAACCCAGTGGGGCAGTGCAGCTTATCGTAGAACACGGTGCACTTGTCGGCGGTACCATCGCTGTTGGTGTCGTCAAGAATGATGAGTCGGTCATTCGCCGGTGGATCGCCTGGTTTCCACTGCGGATACGTGGGCATGCAGGACACCCAGAGCCGTCCGCGGTTGTCGAAGTTGAGCTGCACGGGTTTGGCGAGTTCCGGGAACATGGTTTCGTCTGCAAACAGCCGCATCTGGAAACCTTCGGGTACCTGGGTCTGCTGGATCAGATCCTGGGGGCTGAGATATCGCAGTTCGCTGGATTCTGAATATTTCTGGCGGGGTTCTCCGAAGCGAGTTTTGGGGGTAAAGAGTTCACCGGTGGCGGCATCATCGATGGTGGGCGGCACTGGTTTTCCCTGGGCCATGTCCCAGATGCGGCGATCGCGGATTTCGGCCATTTTGCGGATTTTGAGGTATTCCAGTGGAAAGGTTTCGGTGTCCCATGTGCGGCGACCGCCGTAGACGTACCAGCCATTGAGCATGCGGTAGTCCTGTTGATGCACCCAGGATTTATCATTCACGGCTGCTCGGAGTGCTTCGTAGGGGGTGCTGCCGAAGCTGGCGGGGGAAGCGGAGCCGAACATGAGTTGATCCATGATGCGGGCGACTTCGCGATCACCGGTTTCGTTGAGGTGGCAGCCGTTGATGGTGAGCTGCATTCCGGGCTGTGCGGCGAGCAGTTTGTCGGTGGCGTCGAAAAGATCGACGAAGGCAATTTTGCGTTCGGCAGCGACAGCGGCGGCAGCTGCGGAGTAGAGTCTGAGGTTTTGGTTGATGGGAGCAGCATCGGGCAGGAGCGGATCGCCGGTGGCTTCGAAGGCGACTGGTGAGACGAGGATGAATCGTGGAGCGGCGCCGGAGTCATCGCGGGGATAGCGTTTGGCGATGGTGTCGAGGTATTCGTTGTATTTTTTGCGAAACGACTCGATGCCGTCGGGGCCGGCGTAGGATTCGTTGAAGCCGAAAAAGCAGAAGCAGGTATCAGCGCCAAAGGCGGCCTGGGGGTCATCGAGGACGGAGTAGTCAGCTGAGCGTTGCTGGATGCCGACTTCTTCCGCGGGGCGTGCGAAGTTACGTACGACGAGTTCCTGATTGGGGAATCGCGTATGCAGCAGAGTTTCGAAGTGGCCGAAGAGATTCATGCGTTCGGCCTGGGAGTTGCCGAGGAAGGCGACGCGTTCGCCTTTGATGAAGGCCAGCGGCAGCGTGCTGGGAGGGAGTTCCGGGCGGGCTGGTCGCGGGGGTCGGGCGAGGACCTTTTGGGCGGTCTCGCGGGAGGGCTGAGCGACAGCGGGGAGTGCCAGGTTTGGCAGGAGCAGGCAGAGGACCAGCAGACTTCGATTCACGAGGTCACCTGTGGGTATGGGGGGGGAAGGAGATTGTGGAGGGCTTTAGAAACGCTTAATTTCCCGCTTCCACGGCAGAAATCAAGCGTTCCCGGACTTGTCGCGGGTCGGCGCCTGCGGCGTGTTTCATGATCATGCCGATGAGTGGACCGAGAGCATTACCTTTGCCGGCGCGGTAGTCGCGAACGGCTTCGGGACGGGCTGATATGGCTGCAGCGATGGCGGCATCGAGTGCAGCGGTATCGCGGACGATTTCCAGTTTTCGTTCGCTGATGATGCGTTCCACGTCGGCGGTCTGCAGCACCGCGCCGGCAGCCGCGACTTCGCGGAGGGCGGCGTACACATCGCGTGCGCTTTTGGTGGTGATGCGGCCGGACGTGATGCAGGCGAGGAGCGTACCAAGGATTGTGGACGTGACTGGGAACTGGTTCAGGGGAGTACCTGTGGCTTTGAGGTCGCGGAGGATATCCTGGGTGACCCAGTTGGCTGCTGTTTTGGGATCGTGACACAGCGTTGCCACCTGTTCGAACCACTGTGTGAGTTCGGGGCCCTGATCAAGGATGACATCGGCGTCGTAGGTGGAAAGGCCGAGAATTGAGCAGAAGCGGTTGCGTCGAGCAGCGGGGGGTTCGGGGAGAGTACTGCGGAGGGCTTCGAGCTCGCTGACTGTTGTTTGGACAGGTTGGAGGTCGGGGTCGGGGAAGTAGCGGTAGTCCGAAGACTCTTCCTTTTCCCGCTGGCTGAAGGTGATGCCGCGTTCGGCGTCCCACCCGCGGGTTTGTTTGGGGAGATCTCCGAGTCGTTGCTGAGTTTTCTGCCATTGCTGGTATTGGCGACGGGCTTCGTATTCAATGGCGAGTTCGACGTTGCGGAAGCTGTTCATATTTTTGAGTTCGACGATTGGAGTGGCAATGTGAGTGCCGTCGGGTTGAGCGATGTGGAGGTTGACGTTGGCATCGCAGCGGAGGCTGCCTTCCTGCATGTTGCAGTCGGAGACACCGAGGAACAGCAGCAGCTGGTGCAGTGTTTCGAGGCAGCGGCGGGCTTCTGCGGCGGAACGCAGATCCGGTTCGCTGACGATTTCGAGCAGAGGAGTTCCGGCGCGATTCAGATCGACTCGGCTGTCAGCTCCGCGGCCGCTTTCGTCGTGCAGGTTGCGGCCTGCGTCTTCTTCGAGATGTGCGCGGGTGATGCGGATTCGACGAGGCGAATCTGCGGCGTCGCCAGCGGGAATATCAATCCAGCCGCGTGAACTGAATGGCTGGTCGTACTGGCTGATCTGGTAGGCTTTGGGAAGGTCGGGGTAGTAGTACTGTTTGCGATCCCAGCGTGTATGTTGGGCGATCTGGCAGTTGAGAGCGATGGCGGTGGTCAGTGCGAGTCGAAAGGCTTCGCGGTTCATCACGGGGAGGGAGCCGGGGAGCCCGAGGCAGACGGGGCAGGTTTGTGTGTTGGGGGCGTCTGGGCGGAATTCGGTGGTACAGCCGCAGAAGAGTTTTGTGCGAGTGCGGAGCTGGGCGTGGACTTCGAGTCCAACGACGGTGATGTATGCGGGGCTGGAGGTCGGGGTGGCTGTAGGGCTGGGCATAGGAGTAAGGAGCGAGGCAGCGAAGTGTGATGGACGGGCGGTCGCAGCATCCCTGTGGCGGGCTTCCCGAGGATTCTCAGGAATTCCCGCGATCGGCAGTGTAGTTTCCGGCGGGAATCTGTTGTAGGCTGCGTCGACGATCCCCGGTTCTTTTCCCGCCCCCAATCGCCTCGCTCGAAGAATCGCCTGACCATGACCAATTCTGCACCTGTCGCAAACCGTGGCCTGATTGCCCAGTATTCAACGTTGATTGCGGCCTTGCTGGGCTGGATGTTTGACGGATTTGAGATGGGATTGTTTCCGCTGATTGGGCGGCCAGCACTCGAAGATCTGCTCAGGACGACAGCGAACGACAAGGCTGCTGCGCAGTGGTTTGGCGTGATTATGGCTGTCTTTCTGGTTGGGGCTGCCAGTGGCGGGGTGCTGTTCGGCTGGCTCGGAGACAAGATTGGCCGCGTCCGCGCCATGTCGCTCAGTATCCTCACATACGCGGTGTTCACCGGTATGTGTGGCTGGGCCAGCGCCGCATGGCAGATTGCAGTGCTGCGATTTATTGCTTCGCTGGGAATGGGAGGCGAGTGGTCACTGGGGGTTGCGCTCGTGAACGAGATCTGGCCGGGAAAGAGCCGGGCGTTCATAGCGGGACTGATCGGCGCGGCCGCAAACGTCGGATTCCTCATGGTGGCACTGCTCAGCATCTGGATGACGGAAGTGGTGACGGAGTTGCAGGCCTTATTGTCAGCGGTTGGTTTGTCGGCAGAAATGGTGGATGAACTCACACGAAACAAAGCGTGGAGATTCCTGATGATCAGCGGTGCCCTTCCCGCATTATTGATCTTTTTCATTCGGATCTTTGTCCCGGAATCTTCTCGCTGGGAAGAGGAGCACGCGTCGGGGAAAACTTCAAACTGGAATAATTCGGATTTACTGGGTGTGCTTGCGGGGTGCGCGTCTGCTGTCTGCATTATTGTTGTCTGGTCGCCACTTGGTGATCATTACTTGCACTGGGTCCTTTCTGCCGGTATTACGATCGCTGGGCTGGCCGGAGCGGTCGGCGGTTTTTTGTATCCAGTACGGCAGTACCTTCGCCGCGCAGAGGCGGACGGTCAGGTGACGGAATTCGAGCGAACTCAGGTGATTCAGAGAATGCTGCTGGGGGCTGGACTTGCCGGGGTCGCTTTGCTGGGAACATGGGGATCCATCCAATGGGCTCCGCGATGGGCTGCAACACTGCCACAGGCTGACCCCCAGGCCTTCATATCGAAGCACGCCGCGGCGTTTACCCAACTTGCGACAGCCTGCGGAGCAATTCTGTCGACAATCCTGGCGGCGGTCGCCGCTGACAGATTTGGCCGTCGCCTCACCTATGCGTTGCTGTGCGGGGCATCGTTTGCCTCTGCAGTTTACTTCTACCGATGGCACGCAGTATTTGACACCAATTTTTTGTTTGCTGCGTTCCTTGCAGGTGGGATCACGGCCGCATTTTATGGTTTTTTTCCACTGTACTTTCCAGAACTCTTTCCCACATCCGTGCGTGCGACCGGACAGGGTTTTTCCTTCAACTTCGGCCGTATTCTGGCCGCAGTGGGAGGGCTGCAGACGGCCAATCTCATGGCCGTGTTCGAAAATGATTTTTCACGTGCCGGATCCATACTGGCCACAATTTATCTCATCGGCCTGGTAGTGATCTGCTTCGGTCCGGAAACGAAAAGCGGAGCTGCGGCCAACTGAGAGATCGAGGATGCGGCGGAAATGCCCCAAAATTTGCGATCCTGTTGAATTTCCCGGCAGCCAGCCGCTGGAAATCGTCTAAGACACCGCGGGTTCACGTCGCGGATGCCAGTCACTGCTGCCATCTCAGGCAGGCTGGAGCAGCGAATTTGCAGGGCTGCAAAAAATGCAGGAAAATCGTGGACTTTTCACCGGATTTTCGCTCGCGTTTTTCCGCTTCGGACCGAAAAATGCTCAATGGGAATCCGGGAAGCACACGGAGGCAATGCCGAACCCACTCGTCCCTGCAATCTCGACTCGGGCACTCCACTCCGGAGCCGTCAATGAAACGCTTTCTGATCCCTGTCGGTTTGATGCTGATTCTCGGCTTCGATTCTGTCTCGGCCGCTTTTGCCGGCTCATCCGAAGTGCCCCAACCACTTCAGGAGCGTCAACAGCAGCTCTTCGACGCCGTGGGCAAAGTGCGCGGCTGTGTCGTCGGTGTGGCTGACGGTATGGGTGTTGGAAGCGGGGTGATCGTCAGCAGAGACGGAATTGTCCTGACTGCTTCTCACGTCGTCGAAAACAGCCGCAGAGGTGCTCGTCGGCGTGGTCCTGGTGTTCCTGCCAGGCCCGTAACAGTCTTGTTTCCCGACGGCAGCCAGTACCAGGCAGAAGTGCTCGGACGCAACGCGGACGCTGATGCTGCGGTCCTGAAAATCTCTGAACCCTCGCGGGTGGGCGACGGATTTCCCTTTGCCCCCATGGGCCGCACATCAGACACTCAGGCTGGCCAGTGGTGTTTCGCGATGGGGCACCCCGGCGGCTACCGTCAGGATCGTGAAGCTCCCGTGCGATTCGGCCGAGTGTTGTCGGTCGGCAGCCGCACTGTCGTCTCTGACTGCGCCATTCTGCTTGGTGATTCCGGTGGTCCTTTGTTCGATCTTGAAGGACGAGTCATCGGCATTCACAGCATGATCACCAGTCTGATCATCGAAAACCGTCACGTAGCCATTGATGCGTTTCATAACGACTGGGATCGCCTGCTCTCCGGCGACCGCTGGGGATCGCTCCGAGCCGCCGACAACGGTCTGGTCGAATCCGGATTTTTCGGCGTCCAACTCCGCTGGAAGGACTTTGTGCCTCAGGTTGATGAAGTGATTCCTGGATCGCCCGCGGAAAAGTCTGGTCTGAAGGAAGGCGACGTGCTGCTGCAGATTGCCGGTGGTCGCATCGCGGATCGTCTGGATCTGGCCACGATTCTTGCTTTGCTGGAGTCCGAGCAGACGGTTGACTTGAAGATTCGCCGCGGGGCTGAAGAAACGCTGGTCCAGTTGACAACCGGATCCCGAGCGAACTCCGACGAGGACAACAGCGACAACAGAGACAGACGTCCCCGGGAAGACAACCTGGAACAGGACGAACGTCGTCAGCGGGAAATCCTTGAGCAGCTCAGCGATACACGCCCCATTGGTCGCAATGAAAAGCGTGCGGCCGACCAGTTATCGCTGTACACGGGTCTTGCCGACGAACACCGCAATGATGTCGTCGCCGTGCGTGATGGTGGTCCCCTGCTCTGCCTGGGTACTGTGATGTCGGCCGACGGCTACATACTCACTAAAGCCTCAGAAATCGACAAGGCGATCAAGCTTGAAGTGGTCGTGCCCAGAGGCGGCCGGTTTGCCGCGAAGGAAGTCGCTCGCGACGTCTCCTTTGACCTTGCATTGCTCAAGGTGGACGCAAAGGAACTGGATCCCGTGGATTTCCGCCCTGAACCCGGTCGGCTCGGGGAATTGGCACTGGTTCAGGACCCCCGTGGTCGTCCGGCAATCCCAACGGTGATCAGTGTCGTTGAACACGAAATGGAAAACTCACGGCGCCCATTTCTTGGAATCCGGCCGAAGAGCGACCAGAACGGGGTTCGCATCGAGCAGGTCATTCCCGGCGGTGCAGCTGAGAAGAACGGGCTTCGTGCGAATGATGTGATTCTGTCCATCGGTGGCCAGAATCTGCAGACGGCCGAGCAGCTGATGTCGCGAGTGCAGGACTTTAAACCGGGGGACCGTGTCGCTGTGCGGTACATGCGGGAAGAACAGATCGAAACCATCGACCTTGTACTGACGCCGCGATTCACCAACGAAAATCCGCTGATGGACCTGTACGACACGATGCGGTCCGACGAGGGTCCGGGGCGTTTCGCCAACACACATGCGGGCGGTTTTCCAAGAGTGCTGCAGATCGATGCCGACGTATACCCCACAAAAGTAGGCGGTCCGCTGCTGGATCTGCAGGGGCATACGCTTGGTATTGTGATCGCCCGAGCAGACCGGTTTCCGACTTACGTCATTCCTGCATCCAGCGTCCAGGAAGTGTTTCAGAAGCTTCGCAGTGAGGCTGATCAGCCAAAAACCGTTGCTCCCTGAACGTTATCAGGCTCCGGAAAGCAGTCCTGGTATTGGCCTGCCATCGCGGATTGCCGTGATTGGGCGTCCTGATCCCGAATCATACTCCTTGTGTGGATTCAGGCCGATTGCGGTCAGGAACGAAGCGGCAACGTCGTCAGGTGAAAATCCCTGCTCCTCGGGCCCTTCGGCGCGAGCGTCCGTGCGACCAATCACCTGGCCAGGCTGAATTCCGGCGCCAGCGAACAGCGCGCAGGCGGCCTGAGCCCAGTGATCGCGACCGGCGTTGCCATTGATTTTGGGTGTGCGGCCGAATTCCCCAACGGTCAGCACGGTTGTGCTGTCAAGGAGTCCCCGGTTATGCAGGCGATCAAGCAGACCGGCAAGGCCCTGGTCCAGTTGTGGCAGGAGTTGTCTGGCGAGCGTGTTGAAATTATCCTGGTGCGTATCCCAGCCTTCGAGCAGCACCGTGACAAACCGCACTCCTGATTCCACCAGTCGCGATGCCAGCAGCAGACTCTGACCAAATTCATGTCTGCCAAAGCGATCCATCTCAGTTTCTGGCTCGCCTGCCACGTCAAACGCCTGTCGTGATCTGGCGGAACTGATCATCCGCCAGGCACGATCCTGAAACTGATTCATTCCCTGCAGCAGAGAGTCATCGGATTCAATGTCCCTGAACGCCGTGTCCAGATCCCGCAGCAGATTCCTGCGAGCATTGAAGGCGTTGACGGTCAGCGTGCCATCGAGCGTAATACCACGAACCCGGAATGGCTGCCCGTACCTTGGTTTTTCGCCAGTGGAGAGCGGTCCCCATGCAGGTCCGAGGTAACCGGGGCCTTCGACGGGTCTGTCGATCGAAACGAACGAAGGCAGATCCTCGGGTGCCGGCAGCTCATAGCTGACGAGCGATCCCAGCAGGGGGTAGTCAAGCACAGGAGTGGGCAGGTTGCCGGTGAGCATATAGCGTGAACCGAGTCCGTGGTCGGCGAGGCTGTGCGTCAAACCGCGAATGGTTGCGCAGTGCCCTGCCCGCTTCGCCAGTCGTGGCAGGTGTTCACAGATCCTGATACCCGGGACAGTGGTTGCCACTGGCGAAAACTGGCCACGGTATTCAGCGGGTGCCTCGGGCTTGAGATCAAACGTATCCTGATGAGCGGGGCCACCGCCAAGGAACACGAGAATTGCGGACCGACCCGAGTCTCCGCGGGGGTTCTTTTCGGCAGCCTGGAGCAGGTGGCTGAGTGGCAGTGCAGGCCCGAGTGCTCCTGCCCGAACAAATGATCGTCGCGTTCCTGTCCCGAACAGATTCTTCACAGCTAACCTCGCTGACTTCAATGAATCAGAATGTATTCCTTCGTATTCAGCAGTGCCCACATCAGATCCCTCAGACCTTCGCTGACGGTCGCGGTGTTTTTCAAATGTTCTGCCGCTCGATCGCGTTCGGCTGTTGTCGGAAATCGGCTGAGTGTTCGGAGCCACGCTTCCTCGATGAGTTGTGCTGCAGGGGGCAACTGGCTGGAGGCTTCGTCAGCAGCCAGTTGCTGCAGCCAGCCACTTTCTTCCAGTCGCTGCTCGATGAGTGGATCGTTCTGCATAAACACGGCCTGCAGCAGCGAGGGCTGATTACTGCGTTCACAATCACAATTGACCGCTCGTTCGGGCTTTCCAAAGACCGACATGGCGTAAGTCCCAGCCAGTCGCATGGACAGGTCACCGATGGCTCTGCGAGTCAGATCGGTTCGGACTTCGTGCTGCTTGTCGGCTGCAGCGAGTGACTGTTTCAGGGAGTCATAGATGACTTCGGCTGGCATGCGCCTCGGGATTGCTCGGCTGAAGTGTCTTCGATCGTCCGGGCTGTCCGGTTGCGGGCGAACGCTGCGCTGCCAGGTGTGGCTGGTGAGGATGAGCCGATGCAGTCGTCGGAGGTCGTAGCCGGAACTGACAAAGTCGTTTTCGAGCCACTGCAGGAGTTTGGGGTGTGACGGGGGATTGGCGGGATTGAGATCGTCCGGCGGCTCGATCAGGCCCCGATGAAAGTAGGCGGCCCAGACACGATTGACGAGTGCTTTTGCGAACCAGGGGTTATCGGGGCGACTGATCCAGTGCATGAGCAGTTCGCGTGGGTCCTGGTTGGGTGCGAGCTGTGCAGAGCCGCTGCGCAGGAGTGCGAGCGAGAGTGTGGTCTCCCTGCGCTGGATGTAAAGTTCGCGCCAGGGAATGGTACGGCCCTGCTGAGCCTGTCGCAGGAGGTCTGGGGTGACCGCGGCGCCGGCACTGGGTTCCCGGATCTGCAGGCCGGTTTTTCCCGCAAGCTCTTTGTAGGCCATCTGAGATTCGGGCGGCACGCCAAATTTGATGGGTTCAAAGAATCTGCTGAACTCCCGGAAATCCTGCTGCGTCCAGGGAGCGAACGGGTGTTTGTGGCATTGAGCACACTGCAGGCGGATACCGAGGAAATTCTGAGCGAAGGCCTGAGCAGCGTCGTCTGGTTTTTGCATGCTGCGGCGAGTCCAGTAATGCGGCATGGTTGCGCGACCGGCAAAGCGTTCGATGCCTCCCTCGCGAAAGCAGGCCGAGACTTCTTCCGCATATTCCAGCCAGTCCTGACCATCGCGGCGTCCTTTGGCAAGGACAATGCCGCGAACGATTTCATCCCATGGCTCGTTGCGTTCCAGACGTTTCCGGATCCATTCGGCCCACTGCACGGCGGTTTCCTGACCCAGTTCGGCCTGCTGGGCGGGATTGCAGCCGGTCCAGTCACAAATTCGGTTTGCCCAGCAGGCCGCGAAGGCGGGGCGGGCGAGCAGTTCGTCAATTTTTCGAGACCGTTTGTCTGGTCGGGTGTCCTTCAGGAATTCGCGGACTTCATCGGGTGACGGGAGCGTCCCGGTGGCGTCGAGGCTTGCTCGTCGAAGGAATTCTGCGTCGCTGCAGAGTTCCGCCTGTTGCAGTCCGAGCAGTACAAGACGCTCGTTGATCATCTGGTCCAGTGGCGACTGCGACTGGCTGGAGTTTGTCTGTGCTGCGGTCTGCCGATAGGCCCTCAGAACTGGAATCGCAGTGACGCCATTGTCATAGAAAACGACAATATGAGTTTCACCAGTGCCTGAGGAACTTATCAGGCCGGTGTCGGTTACTTCGGCGACAGAGTCATTGTTGGAACGAAAGCGACTGAAGGCGGTCACGTCCTCACGACTGCCATCTTCCCAGACTGCGGTTACTTTGAGTGGTGTTTCGGACGTGACATCGCTGAATACGACTTCTGAGGGTTCGACGAGAAGTTCACGCAGGACAGCGGGAGCGTCTGTTCCTGGGGCGCCGGCGGCAATCCAGCGGCGAAGAATTTCGGCTGCGTCGGAGTCTTCGGTGAATCTGCGGCCGCCCTCATGGGCGATTTGCAGGGTGGGCTTCTTCAGGATCAAACTGTCATCCGGAGACCTTTGATCCACGCGCGGACCTTCATCACCGCGAGCGGTGAGTGCAGCGTGATCCGCTTGAAAGTCGTAGCCGAACAACGACAGTCGCAGTCCGCCACGTCCCTGGAAGGAACCGTGGCAGGCCCGACCACTGCAGCCCATGCGGCTGAGCAGCGGCAGCACGTGTTTCTGGAAATCCGGGTGCTGGGGAATGTCAGCGGCCAGGACAGGCAGTCGATAGAATGCTGCCAGTATCAGGCAACAGAGCACGAGCAGCCTCAGGCAGGTCGATTGCGCCATCTGTTAACGCTCCACCCGACGCACGGTTTCGATGACTGTGAGATGATCCGTCTGGCGATTTGGATGTTCGGCGCCAAATTCAATCACAGTATCCACGGCAGAATTCTGAAAGGCTTCCCGACGCTGCCAGAAGCCAGCCAGCATAACTTTTTGACCGACGATCGCGTCTGGCTGTTCAGCGCGGTTTTCACCGAAGAGTTCTCCGGCTTTCGTGACCTCGACGACCAGCTCCAGCATCTCTGAGTCTTTGCGGATGACGCGTCCCTGCAGCATGCCACGAAAGCCTCGGAAGCCGTCCGGCAGCTCAGGATAATCACCCGGCTTAACAGGGCCAACCTTACGAAGAAGCTCTACGACGCTGAGCCGCTCTGCACCGTCGTCACGGGCGCCGAATTCAAGCGTTTCACCGACTTTGCAGAGCAGCAGCACGTCCAGCAGCTTGCCGCTGACGCCCCCAGCCGCCACGGTGGTGCCGCGCAGAGATCGGGGTGAGGATGCCTGGTTGTTTTTCCATACACGTGGTACCGCATCGACTTCCACTGAGAACGTTCCACGTTCAACGTCTTTTTCCACCAGTCGGCCTACCAGCATTCCGCGAAAGCCGCGCTGTCCCTGCGGAGATTTGTCTGAGCTGGCAGAATCGGACTTCGCGGCACGGCCATTCTCTTCCCGCATTTCTTCTTCAGACATCTTTGCCCCTTTGTTCCGGGCAGGTCCGCCGCTTTCTGCATCGAGTCTGCGTACGGGATCCGCAATCGAGACGTGGTCGCTGCGGCGGCTGATGTGATTCAGTCCCGCCTCCAGCCTTTCACCCGTTCTGATGCCCGCGAACAATTCCCGTCGATTCCAGAATCCCGCCAGCAGCAGATTTTTGCCTTCAATCGAAGCGGGGTTCCGGGCCGCGTTACCGTCTGCGTTTCGGATCACGCGATCAATTCGCACGATGAGTTCCTGTGATTCTGCGTCTTTCTTCAGCACCTCAGCCTGCACAACACCGCGAAAGCCCCGGAAGTCTTCGGGAAGCACCGGGTAGTCCTCAGGGGCGTAGGGAGCGACCTTACGAAGCAGTTCGCCCGGAAAAACCAGCTTTTCACCGTTGTGCTGGCATTCAAACTCCAGCGTCTCACCGATTCGTGTGACCACCAAAACGTCGAGGAACTTGCCGGAGACACCAGTGACTTCGACACGACGCCCTGCAAGCGCCTTCGGATTTTCGGCTCGACTGTTTTCCCAGACACGCGAGATCGCATCGACCTCGACCACAAACGATCCTCGCTCGACGTCCCTTTTCATCAGCCTCCCAACAAGCATCCCGTTAAACCGCTGCACACCATCCGGGAGTGGTTGAGCATCCGTTGGCTGAGCGGCAACCGGCTTTTCGGCGGCCGCGGCCGGCGGGGTTGATTTGGCTGGTTCATCCACAGCGGCAAGAGCAAACGCGGTGGCCGCAAGAAAGAGAGCACCTGGGGACAGCATGGAGAGGCCTTCCGGCAGAAGAGATCGTGCAGCTTTCAAATCGCGGTAATTGCTGCGTTTTTTGCCTTCTGCTGGAGGCGTTGAAGGCAAAGTATGGTGTGGGCCAGTACGACGAGGCCGGATTCTGCGTGAGCGACTGCTGG
>Ga0169931_10000843_pt1 | contig 51155 bp, 40 predicted proteins | sample Kivu_15m_20L_FD_129675 | JGI IMG/M metagenome (GOLD analysis project Ga0169931, IMG submission 129675) | Freshwater microbial communities from Lake Kivu, Western Province, Rwanda to study Microbial Dark Matter (Phase II) - Kivu_15m_20L... | ecosystem: Environmental > Aquatic > Freshwater > Lake...
CGGTCGAAAACCCAGACGCTGCGGCGTCGTCCGACGTACAGGTCGTGCCTGACAGCACACTGGAAGATGTGGTGTCGACCGATCTTGCGGGACGCGATGTGGCGCCGTCGCAACCAAACATCCGCATCGCCACCTGGAATGTGGAGCGCATGTTCGACATGGTCTGCGATTCATCCAGTTGCAGCGCCGACTCCTTCGAAGCGGTCTATTCTTCGGCGCAGTACAACTACAAGATCGCCCGGGTGGCTTCCGGTCTTGCGCGGCTCGACGCGGACATCGTGCTGCTGCAGGAGATAGAGAAACAAAGTTGCCTCGAAGACATCGCCCGGCAGGCGGAGTCGCTCGGGTACAACGTCCAGCTGATTGGGGAAACCGGAGGGACAGCTTCGCTGGACACAGCAATTCTTGCGCGGGGAGAGGTTCTTCTGCAACGGGATCACGCCGACGTTCGTATCCCCAGACCGAGTGGTGGTACGACCAGTTTTTCCCGGGAATTCATGGAGGTCCACCTGCTAGTTGAAGGCACCCGGGTGGTCGTCTTCAACGCACATTTCAAGTCGCAAAATAACGATGACCCGGATCGACGTCTGGCAGAGGCACTCGCCGCGACGGAGATTGTGGATGGGGTGACGCGCGAGTTTCCCGACGCGGTGATCGTGTTTGGCGGCGATTTGAACGATGTCCCGGGCTCTGCTGCAATTGACGCAATAGAGTCGGAAGGGTTTCTGCTTCGGGTGGCACAGGAGCTGGTCCCGGAAGACGGGACGGTCAGTTTTAACGGCACTTCGAATGCTCTGGACCACCTCTATTTCTGCACTCGCTGCGGCGGTTCGTTCATCGCCGGCTCGAGTCTAATCCTTGGCGATGGCTCGGGCGGCCTCGAAGGATCGGACCACCGCGCGCTAAGGGCGGAGTTTTCCCCTTGAATTCAGAGTGTTATGCGGAACCGCGACGATAGCCAACTCACCATTACGCCGCGACTCGGACTCCTCGTACCCGTCTGTCTCGTCGCGTTGCTGGTAGGCATCCTGTGGTGGGGGTTATCCGCTCCAAAGCCAGACACGTCGGCGACTGCGGAGTCATCCGGGCTGCCGGACGAGACCGCCGCCCTGCCCTCTGAGCTGGAGTTCCCGCCCATCGAACGCTACGTCGAACCGCTACGGAGCACGTTCGAAGGCCAGCCGGAGCGGGTCGCAGCGTCGGCGCTTGAGAGTCAGCTCGGACTGGTGACGGCCTACTGGCAGGCGAACGCTTCCGAGGCATTGGCCGCCGCGGTTGCGGGCAGTACGCCCGTACATCGGTTCGAAACCGAGGCCCTCCGCTACATCACCGAGTACGGTATCGACGCTTACCGGGACGCCGCCTGGCTCGCGTGGCCGAGGTTCGAACGTGAACTTCGCGCGTTGCTGGAACGGGCCCACGCCGAGCAACGTTCCATTTCGTCGCTGCTGTCCGATCCGGCAGACCCGTCGGCACTGGCCTATCAGGAGGCATGTGGTGACTTTCACGTCTTTGCGCTGTCCACTGGTCTTATCACCGAACAAGGGGCGCTGACGGTCCCTCCGCAGCTATTGACTGCATTGTTCCTGTACCGCTGGAACCAGTTGGTCAGCCAGATTGTGCCGGTCGAGCAGTCGCTGCCGCCCGTTGTGGTTCAAGCTGTTCTTCGTTGGCGAATCGAAGTCGCGCAGGGCCTGTCCGTGGACCGCCGCCTGCAGTTTGCTTCGGACTACGCGGCCATGTTTCCGGACGACCAGCAGCCAGGTCCTGAGCGAACACGCGCCCTACTCGAATCGCTCGCCGGTGCGGGGCGCGAACCGAACAGGCAGGAAAAATGACATGGCATCCGACAAACAGGTTGACGCGGTACGCTCGGAAAGTTTATACCCCGCCTCCCAGCCGGGGCCATAGCTCAGTTGGGAGAGCGCTACACTGGCAGTGTAGAGGTCAGGGGTTCGAGCCCCCTTGGCTCCATGTATGTAGAAAGCCCGACGTTCTTACGTCGGGCTTTCTGCGTTTTGTCTTTTCTCGCCGGAGGTCCCATGATCGCGCTTGATGACGCCGAACTGATTCGACTGCTACCCAAGACAGACCTCCACGTTCACCTCGATGGTTCGCTTCGCATCCCCACGCTGATCGATCTTGCGAAGCGACACGACGTTGAGCTTCCAGAGTGGACCGAAAAGGGTCTCAAGGAGACTGTCTTTCGTTCCAGTTACAGAAATCTGGGCGAGTACCTGCATGGTTTCAAGTACACCTGCGCGGTTCTTCGGGACGCCGAGTCGCTGGAGCGTGTGTCGTTTGAGCTTGCAGAGGACAATTTTCAGGAGGGAGTGCGTTACTTCGAGGTGCGCTTCGCTCCTCAGCTTCACGTTAATGCGCGGCTCGACATCACTGAAACGATCCACGCCGTCGCAAGGGGGCTGCGACGTGCCGAAGCTCAGTTTAACGCGCGGCCCGAGATTGTGTCGGGGGCTGAACCGCCCTATCGTGCGGGCATCATCGTGTGCGCCATGCGAATGTTTACGGATGGTTTCTCACCCTACTTCAAGGATTACGTCGGCTTGCACAGGTTCCGTCCCATGCGGGAGGTCATTCGGCAGGCCGCCGTGGACCTCGTGCACGCAGCGGTGCGCGTTCGAGACGACTATAACCTGCCCATCGTTGGTTTCGACCTCGCGGGACAGGAAAATGGCTACCCAGCGGGTGTTCACTGGGAAGCGTACGACTATGCCCACCGCAATTTCCTGAAGAAAACGGTGCACGCCGGCGAAGCGTTTGGGCCTGAGTCCATCTTTCAAGCCATCACTCGCCTTCACGCCGATCGAATCGGTCACGGCTATCATCTTTTCAGTCCGGGTCGGATTCAGGATCACGATATCCAGGACCGCGAGAAGTACGTTGCGAATCTTGCACAGTACATCTCGGATCGTCGCATTACCATCGAGGTGTGTCTGACCTCTAACCTGCAGACCATGCCCGAGCTGACTGGGATTGAGGAGCACAACTTCCGCCAGATGCTGGATGCCCGCATCTCCACCACGCTTTGTACGGACAATCGCCTCATTAGTGATACGACCGTCAGCAGAGAGATTCAGCTCGCAGTCAATGCGTTCGACATCCCGGCACGACGCCTGAAGAACCTTCTGATCTACGGATTCAAGCGTTCTTTCTACCCCGGCACGTATGGAGAGAAACGCGCCTATGTCAGACACGTCATCGACTACTATGAGCGTGTGGCCAGCCAGTTTGGGTTGCAGGATGCCTGATGCGTTACGGTCTCGCGTACAGTCGCTCAAGCCGGCGTAAACCGGCTCAGCCAGACTCGACGGTCGCTCTTCTATTGCTCCCCTTCGCGGTCGCTGCCTTGATTCTCGGCTGCGATCCACAGTCGAGCTCCGAGACAGTCTGGGTGGAAGACCTCTCTGAAGAGGGGCTCTCCGTGAGTCGTTTTTACGCAGTTCGCATCACCCTGTTTCGTTATGGTCCTGAAGTCGGCGGATACGCCGAGTTCTTTGGTATCGATGGTGCGTGTAACACCAGGGAAGAGCCTTATTTTTGCTCTGATTATTGTGCTTACTTCGGTCCGGGGGCCTATAGGGACGGTAGCTTTCGCATACAGACGACGGCGCCCGATGGCTCCTTGTTTCAGGCGCAGGCGACCATGGACGGGCGGCGTGACCTTGATCTGGTCGTCACGACCGGCGGTGAAGTGCTCGGTGAAGCGCCGGGTGGCGCATCGCCGTTACGGCTCGCCATGGGACCCGATCCGTTGCAGGTCGTCGCTCGGAGTTGTCCGACGCAAGACGCATCTTCGTTTCGCCTTCCTGAATCGGACTAGACGTCCAGCTGAGCCAACATCGTGAGCCCTCGATGAGTCAGCTCGAGGTTGTCATGACGCTCACCCCATATCCACGTGCGGGCGGCGTGATAGACGAATGCGGCGTCGATCTCGTCATCAGCGGGCCAGCGGCCTGCGAATTTCGTGTAGCCGTCCCGAAACTGTTTCCAGCTCTCGCTGAGGTTGGAGCCGCACACCTCGAGTACCTTGGCCATGTCCACCGCAGGGGCGTCAGGCCTGAGATGCTCAAAGTCGACAACCCAGAGAGTGCGGTCAGATGCGGACCAGAGCCAGTTACGCGGCTCAAAATCACGATGGCAGGGAACCCTGATGGATGAAGTGGTGGGCCAGGTCCATTTGTTCAGGGCGTCAGAAAAACCAGTGTAGGCGGTTGAGTGCGGCAGCTGACGCATTTCCTGCCGCAGCTGACTACGTCGGCGTTGCATCGCCTCGGCGAGGGGCATTTTATCGGGACTGAGCCATGGCCCTTCGATCGGCAGTCGATGGAGCCCTGCCAACCAGCTTCCGGCAGCGAACCACACAGCGTGCTCGATCTGTTCAGCTCGTGTAACAGGCTCTCCCGGACAGGCCGCCGTGATCAGAATTCCGAGCTCATCGTTCGAATCAAGGAGCGAGGGGACGCCGGGCACGCGCAGACGTAATGCCGTGAGTGCGTCCCGCTCACGCAGGTACTGCGCCCTTTGCCTGAATTGCTTCAGATACGCCATGGAGTCGGCATGAAAGAACACTTCGTGCGTCAGGTCCTTTGCGAGTGCCTCCCAGCCATGCGCAGGTCTTCCGCTGTCACTTAACCAGCGTCGTGTATTCAGCGAGGGATTCATCTGGACGAGCTGGAGCCGGTGGCGAGCTCTTCCCGGAGAGCTAGTGCCAACTCAAGCGCCCGACCTGAAAGTGGCTGACTCAGCGCCTGCACGTGCACCTCGACGAAGGCATCGCCGGTCTGGCCTTTGCGTGTGATCCCTTTCCCTCGGAGTCGAAGCCGTTTGCCGCCGGCCATTCCGGGAGGAACGGTCACTTTGACCGTGGAATCCAGCAGTTCCACCTCTGCCGAGGTGCCCAGAAGCGAGTCGAGCGGACTGATAGAAAGTCGGGTAATAAGGTCGTTCCCTTCGCGACGTAGCGTTGGATGCTCGAGAACCGTGAGTCGGAGGAGCAAATCCGCAGGAGCCCCCGTTCGTCTGGACTCGGAACCTCGCCCCTTGAGTCGTAGCACATCGCCATCGGCTGCGCCGGGAGGAACATTCACGGTCACCTGTGCAGACTGTTTCGCGCGCCCAGTTCCCATGCACGCCCTGCAGGGCTCCCCCGTGACTGCGCGGCCTCGTCCGTCGCAAGCGGTACATCGCACATCCCGTTGGTAGGTGAACGTAGTCTGAAACCCTCGCGCCGCCTTCGCGAAATCGCACTCCATAGTCAGGGAGAGGTCACCTCCGGCCCCGCTTGTGCTTCGACCGCCACCAAACAGATCGTTCAGATCGAAAGCTGAACCTCCGAACCCACCCTGCCCTCCGAACCCACCCTGCCCTCCGAACCCGCCGGCTGAACGATTGCGCATCGCCTCCCATACGCGAGGATCGAACCCTTCCCGAAGGCCTTCTTCGCCGTACTTGTCGTAGAGTTCCTTTTTTTCTGGTTCAGACAATACCGCGTAAGCTTCTGTAATGTCTTTGAAGCGCTCTTCAGCTCTGGCATCCCCACCGGTGGCGTCGGGGTGGAATTGTCGAGCCAACTTGCGGTACGCTTTCTTAATGTCTTCATCGGACGTGTTGCGAGAGACGCCCAGGGTCTTGTACGGGTCGCGCATAAGGCGTCACCATGGTGGTTCGTGCCCTTCCGTCGAGGCCATCCGTCGTTCCCAGAACAAGGACACCCGGGGCACGCGCGAGAAAGTAGCCACCAATCCCTGCCCGTCAAAGTGGCTCATCACCTGGGAGGGTGAGTTCGGTGAAGTCCAAACAGCTCTGGCTCCACGATGCCCGCCTGTGAGTGCAGCAGATGAAAGCTGCCGGGTATCCTGGTCGACTATTCGTAAGCCGAACGCACGCCGGGGTCGCCGCACCGCGTCCTCCGTCTCATTGTTTGCAGCGGATCGACCGATACCGAAGCGCCAGAATGGCAATGGCTCGGATGCCTGGTTTCTTCTCACCAGGCAGCGAGCCTGAAGTGTGGTCTCTCGCTACATGATAAGAGAGCGAGCGCGATGACGATGGCCATGCCTGGCATCACGGAGAGCTATGGTAACGGAAGGCGAACAGTTTGACAGGCCACCGAACGTGATGCAGCGTCGCAACCGTCCACGAGTTTACAAAGCCTTGGTAGGAGAAATGCAGAAGCCCACGATCCTGCTCCTTGAGCCCGAGTCTGGAGCGGAGAAACAGTTGACCAGCGTGTTCGTTGGGGCGGGTTACGACGTGCAGGTCGCGCTGGGGCCCGAGGGTGTGATGCTGGCCATGCAGCAGCGTGCCTATGCTGCGCTGGTGATGGACGCCGTGCTTCCCAACTTCGATACGCCGTCGTTCGTTCGCACATTGTCTCAGCAACGTCCCGATACGGCGATCATCTGTATGGCTGACCAGGTGGGACTCTCGATGGTGCTTGGTGTCCTTCGGGCTGGTGCATCCGATGTTATCGTGAAACCGTTCCTTCCTACCGAAGTGCTGGAGAGTGTTCGTACGGCGATTGAGCGGCGTCATATGGAGCGTGCAGCCCTTCGCGATTTGCAACAACGCGTGGCGCAGGCAGAAGAACGGGCCGCCTCGCACCAGCAGCAGTTGGCCGCTGTCAGTCGAGACATCTCGTTGCCATCCGGCGGAGCGAGTCCTTCTCTCGTGGCTGGCGCGATGGCGTTCGCCGACCTGGCACTTCAGACATTCACCATGATCGAGAAGGAGCATCTGGACATCGTACGTCGGGCGCTCCCATCCGAAGACCCAACGATGGCTGCCCGAATCAAGGCATATACCCCAACGTACATTGCCCACCACGACCCGGAATTCGTTCGTGGAGTTGTCAAACGGGGTGAGCAGTTGGGGCTGGAGTTCAAGGCGCCGTTGGCGACCGGCGGTGAGATTCTGGACAAATTCGGTTACGCAGTGAGCGGATTGTTGATCGTTGGCGACCAGCTGCCGGACATTCCCTCACAGATGGTAGTCGAGACGATTCAGAGCCAGCACCCGGACGTCGCGATTGTCTATATCGAGGCGTGGGGCACGCCCGGTCAGAGCGTGACGCTGTTGTCTGGCACGACGCCTCCTGTGTCTCGTCTGATGCGCAGCGTCAGTGACCTGCTTGCGATACTCGAAGCAGCCAGAGAACGGGCTCAGGAGTCTCTTTTCAGCAGGGAATTCACCGAGCGTTTCCGTGGCAAACACGATGCGTTTCTTCGCAAGTATGCGGAGCTGCGGCAGTCGTTGAGCCGGGCTTGATGAGTTGGTCTCACCGGTGAGTCCGAAGAAGCCGACCATTCGGGGAGCTGATTCGTTGGTTCCTGCCCTAGCCTCGAAACGAGGAGTGTCTTCGACCGTCGAGAAGGCAACGTTGTTCAGCGGCGAGGCTCTCGGCTCAACCTAGAAAGGCAGCGAGGGAACCTGCTCCAACACCCCGACAAATGGTAGGTTACGAAAAAACTGACCGTAATCGAGGCCATAGCCAATTACGAACTCGTCGGGGATCGTGAAGCCCAGATAGTCGATAGGAACAGGGACTTCGCGGCGTGATGGTTTGTCCAGCAGGCTGGCGACCTTGATCGAGGCGGGGTTGCGAGTCGAAAGCGAGTTCAGCAGGTAGCTGACGGTGCGCCCTGTATCGACGATGTCCTCGACCAGAATCACATGCCGCCCTTCGATCGCATCCGAGAGGTCCGCGTTGAACTTTACGACGCCCGAGGAAGAGGTTCCCCCGTGGTAGGACGAGACCTGCAGCGTATCCCAGGTGTGCGGGGTCTGAATGGCGCGTGAAAGATCGACAAAGAAGGGCATCGATCCTTTGAGGATCGCGACAATAACAGGGTTCAAACCGCTGTAATCACGGGAAATCTCGGCTCCAAGCTCAGCGACACGCGACTGAATGGTGTGCTGATCCAAAAGGAGACGGATGGGAGCTTCTGCGACGGTACATGACATGGGAAGACGTCCGGAAAAAGGTCAAACAAAGGCGTTGTTCATGAGTTCCCCGAAGCCACCGCCCCCGGGAACGATGTAGTCATGATCGTTCAGTCCGCTCTCGGCTTCCGGAAACTGGCCGGGTGTGGAGGCAAGGATGTCGGGTGGGCTCATGCCGCGGTCCAGTCGAAGAGCGTAGATGATGACCTCTGGATGGGCCCGCTTCATCGCTTGAATGAACTCTGGGGTGACAATGAGGTTCATCGTGATCCACTTCTTTGCCGCTGCAGGGTGGTGCTGTTTGTAGTGGCTAATCGCGGTCACAAGGCTGGTGCCGGTAGCCCCCATCGGGTCAGGTAGCAGGACAACCCTGTCATCTATGGGACCGCCGATTTTCCCGCCTGCAATCAGCGCACCCGAGACCTGTTGTGCCTCGTTGGTCGTTCGGGACATGATGAGATGGTCACATCGAACGCCTGACGGGTCGAGGATTGTATTGCAGAAGTCGAAACAGACCTGCGACGGCAGAATACCGGCTCTGGCGATGTCCACTACGACAAGCCGTGTGGTGCGGTCGACAAATTCGGTTTCCAGAACAGCTCGTGGTGTCGAAGCCGCCATCCGCGTGGCCACTCTCTCGATGCGTCTAGGCAGCTCTGCGTTGATGACGGTCCGAAGCAGATGGAGATACAAACTACCAATGAGCTGATTAAACAGCGGCTGCTCCGTTGCGGGCTGGCACAATCGAGCGAGCTGCGTAAGCGCGAGAGGATCGCTCAGAATATGAACATCAGGCCCATAGAGGTGGGTTAGTTCACTGGTGACGAAATGAGCATGGCGGTAGGCGGAATCAGGGCGTTCGCTCATGTTACACCTCCGTCCTGAAAGGAGATTTCGCCCTGCGAAGCTTTCATGTCAGCTTCGGCACGAGCGTTCGCGTGGCATTTTCGGCAGAGTGCCTGATATGACTCCGTTGAGCCGACGAGCACCTGTCCTGTCTGCTGCTGGGCGAGCATCCGATGACTTCGGTGAGCCGGGTTGCCGCAAAGCACACAAATAGCGAGCGTTTTGGTGACAAACTCTGCGACGGTCATCAGGTGAGGAACCGGGCCAAAGGGCTGGCCGAGATAGTCCTGATCGAGCCCCGCGACGATGACTCGGACACCACGAAGCGCCAGCTCTTCACAGAATGCTACGAGGCCAGCATCGAAGAATTGGGCTTCATCAATCCCGACAACTTCAACGTCCTCATGAATCGCAGCCCGCAAGGCGTCGAGATTTGGCACAGGCAATGCTTCGAGTCGCCGGCCCGCGTGGCTGGCAATTTCGGCACGAGAATACCGGTCGTCGATCGCGGGCTTGAAGGCCTGTACATTCTGCTTCGCGATCAGTGCTCGTTTTAGTCGGCGGATGAGTTCCTCGGTCTTTCCAGAGAACATGGAACCACAGACGACCTCGATCCAGCCGCAGTCATTCGGTTGCAGTTGCATGGATACCTGTGCGGCAGCGTGACAAGCCAGGGGCACGGTCACGTGAAGAAAAGCGTGGAGAAGACGGGCTAGCCTGGCGGAATATCGACGAGCAGCGTTTGACCATTCACCACCTGAACCGTGACACTTCGTTCATCACTGGCCCGAACGAAGCGAATGGTCCGTTCGCCGGCTTTGAGTGGAAGGGGCCGTTCCGGCGTGATGGGCGTCACAAGCCCGGTGTCACGACCATCAACGAATACGCGATACCATCGGTCGGCAGCGCCGGTGGTGAGATTTCCCCACTCGGTAACCACCTCGGCGGAGTTGTCCCCGATGCGCCGTAGCACCACAGAGTTTCTTGGCTGATAATAGGTGTCGAACACCAGCGTTTGTGTGAAAGGACGGTATCCGGGCGCGTCAGGGCGGATTTCGATCTCGTAGGTCCTGTCGACATCCAGCGAATCGACGGTGAACCAGTCGGTAGTGGGACCCTTTTCTTCTCCGTTGACGAAGAGCGTTCCGGCCGGAACGCTGCGAAGCGTGAGCGAAGCCGTAACGGGACGCAGAACGATGTCACGACTGAAGGCTTCCGAGGGTCGCAGCGAGAATTGATAGGTCTCTACAAAGAAACCGGGACGATAGACTTCAACGGAATGAGGAGCTCCAGATGCCGCTGCGAACTCCCGCTGTGTACCCGAGCCAGGGAGTAACTCTCCATCAAGGTAGACCTGCGCATCGGCTGAATCGAGGGTGAGTTGAATGGTGGCTTCACGAGGCAGCGGCGCCAGTCGGCGTTCAATGGCCAATGTTCCGCCTGCCTGCACGGTGGCTCTCTCTGTGACAGGCACGTAGTCCGGGTGCGAGAGGGTCACGAGGACCTCACCCGGCGGGATGTCCTCGATGACCAGCGGTGGACTACCGGATTGAGTAACGCCATTGACGGAGACCAGCACACCTATGGAAGGTTCCGACGCGATGCGAAGCGTTGCCGTCGTGGGTCGCATCCATGTCACCAGAAGTGCAACCAGCGCTACGACAAGTGCAGCTGCGAGCGCTCGCAGCACGAGCGAATTCGCGCTCTTTCGCTTACGGATGCCCGGCGTCAGCACTGTGACGGGCATGCTGGCGGTCACGCGAGGCGAGGCGCCATCGTCGAGGAGGGCGAAATCGACGGGCGCATCGGGCAAATGAATTTCGTCCAGATTCATCACGACGGTAGCCATCGGCTCCGCTTCGTTTTCAGCCAGAACGAACTCTTTCCTGACCTTCTTCGCAGGGCGATCGACGACATCGACCACACTGGTCGCATCATCTTCTTCAAGCTCGTCGATTTCGTCGAGCTCATCGAGGTCGAGGTCTTCGGCGGCCTCATGATTCAGCCGAATGACATCCTGAACCGTGACGAAGGGTGCAAACACCGGCAGTTTGCTCTTTTCGTACTCCAGATCGTCAACGAAGTTTCCGCACATCCACTGTGACAGAGACTTCTCCGTGAAGCCCGGCTTGATGCCCGCCAGAAAGGCGCGGAGGTCATCGGCGAACTCGCTCGCCCACTGGTAGCGACGCGAGACGTCTCGCTCCAGAGCGCGGGCCAGAATTCGGTCGATTTCGGGAGGGACCCGCGAGTTACGGGCGCTGGCGGGCTCAATCTCGCCGGTCCGAACCAGGTCGAGTGTCTGGAAGTCCGTTTTTCCGTGGAAGAGGCGCCTTGAGGTTAGCATCTCCCAGAGCAGTGCACCTACGGCGAAAATGTCAGAGCGGTGGTCAATGTCTCCACCCTGCGCTTGCTCGGGAGACATGTAACCGAACTTACCTTTCAGGACTCCCACCTGCGTCTGTTTGTTCTTGGTCGCCGCTCGCGCAATGCCGAAGTCGATGACCTTCACTTCGCCTTCATAGGAGACGAGGATGTTCTGTGGTGAGATGTCGCGGTGAATGATGTTGAGGGGTTGCCCGTCGTCGCTCACCTTGCGGTGCGCGTAATCCAGCCCTTCGCAGATACCGAGCGCGATGAAGGCCGCCTGAGTGACGCTCATCATCTTCTTCTGCGCCCGCAGATGATTCTGAATCTGCAGCAGATTCTTTCCGGCAATGAACTCCATCACGATGTAGAAGGAGTCCTGCAGTCGCCCCAACTCGTATATCTGACAGACACGCTTGTGGTTGAGCTGAACGGAGATTTTGGCCTCATCGACGAACATCGAGATGAACTGTTCGTCTTCGGCCAGATTTGGCAGGATTCGTTTGACCGCCAGAAAACGTTTGAATCCCGGGGCATTGAACGGACGCGCCCGGAAGACTTCAGCCATGCCGCCGACGCTGATTCGCTCCAGCAGGCAGTACTTGCCAAAGATGATCGGACGTACGGGGGTGCTCATGCAGGATCGTGGGAAGAGGCGGGCAACAGTGACGGGGTTATGCCGTGCGTCATCCGATGCGTCAACGCACTGCTGAAGGACGACGATACCCCCGGAGGTGAGCCCTGTTCACCGTTGAATGCTCCGGGGGTCACGTTGCAAACGCCGGATCGCTCTGCTATGCGCTGCCCTCCGTTTCACTCGGCCCTTCATTCCCGTTTGCGTACCCGTGCCGGCACGCAGGATTGCGCTCCATGACGCCTGATCAGCTCCGTTCCAGCTTCCTCCAGTTCTTCTCTGAACAGAATCATCGCATCGTGGCATCGAGCCCTGTCGTTCCCGAGGGTGACCCTACCCTGCTGTTTACAAACGCAGGCATGAATCAGTTCAAGGACGTGCTTCTTGGGCTCGAAAAGCGAACCTACCAGCGCGCAGCGAGCGTTCAGAAATGCATCCGCGCGGGCGGGAAGCATAACGATCTGGACGAGGTCGGCAAAGACGGCCGGCACCTCACGTTCTTCGAGATGCTCGGAAACTGGTCGTTTGGCGAGTACTACAAGAAAGAGTCGATTGTCTGGGCCTGGCAGTATGTGACCACGCGTATTGGGCTTGACCCTTCACGTCTCTACGTTTCGGTCTATCGCGACGACGATGAAAGTTACGGGTACTGGCGCGATCTCGTAGGACTCGACGAGTCACGGATCGTACGGCTTGGTCACGTCGAAGAGGGAGACGAAGAGAACTTCTGGTCCATGGGACCAACGGGTCCCTGCGGCCCGTGCACTGAGATTTATTACGACCATCATCCTGAGCTGCCTCCGGAACCCTGGGCGCCCGGCTTTGATGGCGAGCGCTACTGCGAAATCTGGAACCTTGTGTTCATGGAGTTCAACCGTGACGAAACAGGGGAACTGACTCCGCTGCCCATGAAGTCGGTCGATACCGGCATGGGTCTTGACCGTGTGGCAGCAATCCTCGCCGGACAGGACAATGTGTTCCGGACCGGGCTCTTTACCGGGATTCTCTCCCGCACGTTCGAGCTGCTCCACGGTCGCCGACTCGACTCCATTCAAGAGCTGTACGCCCACCCTGATTTCACGTCTTTCTGTGTCATTGCCGACCACATACGCACGTTGGGCTTTTCGGTTTGCGATGGCGCAAAGTTCTCGAACGAAGGGCGCGGCTACGTTCTGCGTCGTATTCTGCGCCGGGCTGTTCGCCACGGCAGGAACCTTGGCTTCACCGGGCCATTCCTGTGTGATGTACTCGATGCCCTCGTGGCTGACTTTCAGGAAATCTACCCTGAGCTTCGCCTGAAGCAGCGCGAGGCCCGTGTCATCATCCGCACCGAGGAAGAGCGCTTCTTCCGGACGATTGACCGCGGAATTGACCTGTTCAATCAGGTGGCCGACGCTGCACAGGCTGCTGGTGCAACGCAGATCGACGGCGTATCGGTTTTCAAGCTCTATGATACGTTCGGCTTCCCTCCTGACCTGACTCAGATTATGGCCGAAGAGCGCGGCCTGACCATTGACGAGAACGGTTATCAGGCCGCCATGCAAGAGCAGCGAGAGCGTTCGCGCGGGGCAGACGACCGGTACGCAGCGGCGGGCGAGTGGGTGATTCTGCAGGACGGCGTAGCAGACCAGTTCATTGGTTATGACCTGCTTCACAACACGACGGACGTGCTTCGATATCGTTTGTCGGCCGAGTCCGGGCATGTCGAAATATGCCTTCGTGAGACGCCTTTCTATGCCGAGAGCGGCGGTCAAACGGGTGATCAGGGCGTACTGGTTACCGAAAATGGCGACTTGATGCTCCGCGTCCTGGACACCGTAAAGACAACCGCCGGCATCACTCACGTCTGTGAGGTCGCGGATGGACACCTTACGTCGACCGCCTTGCGACAGACCGTTCATGCACGCGTGGATGAACACCGGCGACGTCTTTCGGCGTGTAACCACACCGCGACTCACCTCCTGCATGCCGCACTCCACCACTTTGTGAGCGCGCAGGCTTTTCAGGCTGGCTCACTGGTGAGCGCGGAGCGCCTGCGATTTGATTTTTCGCATGACCAGCCCGTAACGGACGAGCAGCTGCGAAATATCGAGGTGTGGGTAAACGACGAAATTCGCAAAGCAACGCGCGTTCGTGTGCACACTCATGTCGCTCTCGCCGATGCTGAGGCCATGGGAGCCATGATGATCTTTGGTGAGAAGTACGGCGAGCAGGTGCGCGTCGTTGAGGTGCCGGGCACCTCTATGGAGCTGTGCGGCGGGACACATGTATCGGACGTTGGAACGATCGCCTACTTCCGTATTGTCTCGGAGACCGGCGTTGCGGCGGGAGTTCGACGGATCGAGGCTGCCACTAGCGAGAGAGCGTTCGAGATTGCCAACGCGGAGCGCGATAGGCTGAATAGTCTTGCCGAAACGCTTCGCACCCCGCCGTCACAGCTTCCTGAGCGCGTGGAACGCTTGCTGGCTGAAAACAAAGCTCTGCAAAATCGCGTCGATGAGTTGGTGCGTCAGCAGGCCCTGGTGCTCGCGGCAACCCTGGCTACCAGCGCTGTTGACGTCAGAGGTGTGCAGGTCGTGTCTGGTCTTGCGCCGGTCTCGACGCGTGACGAGTTGCTTCAGCTCGCCGACTTCGTTCGTGACCGACTGTCAGAAAGATCAGTTGTTGGATTGGCTGCCGTGCTCGAAGACAAACCTGCGCTGGTGGTCCTGTGCTCAGACGCTGCGGTAAAACTGGGGTTGAAGGCGGGTGACCTGGTGAACGATATGGCCGCGCTCGTCGACGGGAAGGGAGGAGGCAAGCCTACGATGGCACAGGCCGGTGGGCGTCTCAGCGACAAGGTTGGCGAGGCTATCGCCGTGTTGATCCCATCGGTACAACGTCGGACTGCTTCGTAGGCCGATATCCCACGGCCCTATGTGTCATCGAGACCTCTTGGCACATCATGACCGCTGGCGTCATCCGCCGGAACTGTGAGTCACGGGGTGAGTATCGGCTGCTCATGCCAACCGTGAGCGAGCGCGATTCGATGGTTCCTGTCTCAGTCGAACGCCGAACAACCTGACCGCGCGGCGCCGATAACGATGGGGGTTCTGGTTCGTCGCTCTGCGCAGAGGCGTCATCACGAGGAATGATGTATCAATCGAGCAGCTGGTACGAAGGTTGCCGCGCAGGTTCTTCGGCAGATGGTTCGGGCGTCGGCGGGGGGTCGACGGGTGCAGCGGTATTGGTCTCCGTTCTGGGCGCAGCTGGTGTGACAGGCCGATCGCGCTGAAGGGTAGCGTCAATGTTCTGAACGCTGTCTGGGTCAAGCGTGAGTCGCGTGCGCCACCGAGCGCCATCTTTCTGAAGCACGATCTGGTATTCCTGATCTGCAACCAGCTGCAGGCCTTCGAGTGGGGTGACCCCTACGATCTCCCCATTGATGACAATCTCAGCACCTACCGGGTTGGACCGAATATTCACGACGCCGACTTCCTGCGCCGCCACGAGCGCAAACTGCACATTCATGGTATCGGCGTTTTCGAGGGTAAAGGAGTCGGTAGCGGTCTCGAAGCCCAGCTTCTCGATGCGGAGCTGGTGTTCCTCGAACAGCGAGAGGCCGTCGACCTGAATCGGCGGCGGACCGGGATAGACGGTGCCATCAACGGAGAGCACGGCGTCAATCGGCTCGAAGGTCACCCGAATCGAACCACTCAGATTGGCTGCAGCGTTGGGGTCGCGCTGGAGGTTAGCTGCAACTACTGCCGGCGCATCTACCGTTGGTGTAACGGACAAACTAACCGGTAGGAACCCCTCGGCAGCGAGGGCCACCGACGCTTCCTGCCCAGGAATTGCCTGCAACTGCGCCGGGGTAACACGCCCAGTATCCTGACCATTCAATGAGATAGCAGCACCCGGCGGCTCCGAAGTGAGGACAATGAAAGCCGGTGTGCCCGATGCAGACGAGTTGGTCACGGTGTTGGTCAGAACAATGGGGTCGTCCTTGAGGAACGGAAGCACAGCAAATATCAGCGCTACGGAGAGCGCAAGCACACCCGCCAGAATCGCCAGCAAGCGCGAGGTTCTGCGGGCTTTCTGAAGTTGATCCAGCAGGGCGGCAGACGCTTCGGACGGTATCAGAGACTCCACCCGTGGAGGCGGCGGTAAATCCGCCGCTGCGGCCCCCCCCAGCGACTCCAGACCCTTGCCCTCTTCGCGCGCGATGCCTCTCGTGACTGCGGCTGCTGGCAACGCGGGCACGGCAGCCGTGGTTCTGGTGACGCGTGCATCGAAAGTTGAAAGGTCGATGGTCGCTTCGCTGCGCTCAGGCGCCTGCAAAACCTTCTGAATCACGGCCTCTAGCTCGCCAATTTCATTGGCAAACCGGCGTTGCATCCAGTCGCCCAGCTTCTCGCCGTTCACGTCCGAGTTCAACTCGACCAGTATCGCATCCAGTGCGTCGGCGAGCGCCTCGCAATCATCGAAACGGTCATCGGTTGGACGGGCGAGGCACTTCATGACCACTTCGTCCACGAGTGGGGGCAAGTCGGAACGGGTGGTGGAAGGTCGCGGGATTTGTTCCTCTGTCACGGCGACAATGGTCGCCATCTGATTTTCGCGCTGGAACAACCGTCGCCCTGTGAGCAGTTCATGGAGCACAATGCCGAGTGAAAACAGGTCACTGCGGTTGTCCAGCGCTCTGCCACGCACCTGTTCGGGAGACATGTAGGCGGTCTTGCCGGCCAGCTCCCGGGTCTCTGAATCGTTGGCGGCGGCGACGGCCAGTCCAAAGTCGAAAACCTTTACGCGACCATCGTGCGCAACCATCAGATTTTGCGGACTGATGTCACGATGTACAAGGTCGAGTCTGGACCCGTCGAGGTCGCGCACCGAGTGAGCGTGCGCGAGTCCCCGTGCGGCTTCTGCGATGATGAACAAGGCAACATCGAGCGGAAATTGCTCTTTGCCCTGCTCCAGTCTGGCCACAACTTCTTCCAGCGTCTGTCCCGCCACATATTCCATGATCAGGCTATGGCGCGACTCGACCTCTTCGGCGTCGTGGACCGAAATGAGGTTTGCATGACGGAACAGCCCACCGATGCGAGCCTCGTTATAGAACATCGAAACGTGCGCAGCGTCACCGTTGACGTGTGGCAGGATACACTTGATGGCGACCAGCTTATCGAACGTTCGGGGACCGCTGCGCAGAGCCAGGAACACCTCGGCCATTCCGCCCATCGCCAGTTTTTTTACCAGTCGGTAGCGCCCAAAAGGTTTGTTGAAAATCACAAGTTTGCCTCGCAAATCCAGCGCGCAGCTGTCCACAGTCGGCTCAGGGGTAGTCTGCGCAGGCCATCCTTGTCAACGAACCGGCGCGTTGTGTGACGCATCGATTCTCTCAAGCGGCTTCAGGGAGCTATCATGCCGGTGCTTCCTCGCGCCGACGTATCAACGGTGCAGACGGACATCGCAAGCGGGGGAGAACCTGTTGAAGCGGCGCATCGCCCTGCTCTGCCGCAATCAGCCCCCGTCTTTGCCGCTCCAGCCCCATCCGACCTGTTTCAATGGAATCCGCAGGAACCGGGCGATGGCCCGTGCACTTGTAAATGCTGTGGAATGGTCGCGCACCCCGGATGCCACCGGCCACACAGCGCCGTCATGGAGTCGAAGGAAGACTCCTGCCACGTCGCTTGGGACTCCTGCGTTCGACAATACAACACGTCGACGTGCGAAAAGGACCTCCGCCGCACGCCAGAGTTCGATCGCCTGTTCATCATGTATTCCTGCATCGTCTGGATGCTGTCGGACCCAGAGCTGCTGCTTTTCGGTGTCCACGTCGAGCACTACTTTTCGCGAGGAATGGCGGGTCGGTCGGCCACGCACCGCAAGCACAAGGCCAACCCCAAACAGGAACGCGTTGCCCAGCCATTCGGCACCCCAACTAAGATCAGCCGGATACCCTGCGACCATCAGCCAGGCTACGAACAGTAAGCATGCATAGCCCAGCCAATCCCAGCGTCGTCCCTCCAGTCGCGTATCAATGGCTCGTACCACCATGCGCGTACCGCCCTGCTGCTGACTCCAGATGGTATCGACGTGCTCTTCCCATGCGATGTTTCCAGAGGTCGCTCTCTGGACGAACGTTGCCCGGTCATCCGCGAGACTCGTTACTGCACCGGAGACAGCCGTTCCATGGGGATGCGCGGCTGGTGAATCACCCATTGGTCACCTTCCTGAATCAAGACAATGCGTCGGGAGTTCCCGTCGGCGTCGCGAACATGAATCTCCTTGCGGCGGGAGCTCTCTGTGTCGACGCCTTCTTGCGGGTCGTCTGAGAACTCCACGGGGTTCGCAACCGCAAAGAGTACCTTCGGATCAAAGGTGTAGGTCTCTGCATCCTGTTGCAGTTGACCGAGACGAAGGGCCGTCACACCACCCCCCTCGGCCCAGGTATCCAACAGTAGCTGAGTTTCGAGGGACAGCCTTGCGAAGGCTGCCTCGTAATCTGCCCGCTGGATGGCGTCATAAAATGCCAGCACAGCGGAGCGGGCATCCAGAAAGCGAGTGGCCTCGTTGCGTTCCTGCTCGCTGGGGTCGAGCGTCACGGTGTTACGCTCCTCGGGTGGAACAGGCGGTGGCAGCTCGTATCGAAGAGAGGTGCCGCCACAGGCGGCCACGCACATCAGCAGAGTCATGCAAAGAGAGTTTAGGATTCGCATGTGGTCCAAACTAGGTGCGTAAGCGTTCTGCGCAACCGAAAGGTTGCACTCCGCAACGCAAGGGTAAGATTCGGCCTGTCAGGCACCGATACCGTAGCGCTTCATGCGCCGCAGCAGTTTGCCTCGCGTAACTCCAAGACGCCGTGCTGCCTCGGAGCGATTTCCATCGCACGCCTCCAGCGCGCCAAGAATCGCGGACTTCTCGGCCTCGCTGTACGCGCCGTCTTCGTCAGCGTCGGAGTCTGATGACACAGTTGCCTGCCCAAAGTCTGCCCGTTGAAGCAGAGGTCCGTTTGAACGAACGACCGCGCACCGGATTAACCCTTCCAGTTCAGCGAAGTTCGCAGCCAGATCCAACTGCGTAAGCCATACCGCAGCGTCATGTTCAATCTCGGTGGCTGCTTTGTCGTACATCATGGCAAAGCGGTGCAAAAAGACGCGGGCGTATCGAACGATCTCCCCTCGTCGTTCTCTCAACGGAGCCAACATCACGTAGCGACTATCGATGGCTCTCCGAATGCTCGTTGGAATCGTCGCAGGCATTTCAACAGGAGGGCCCTGATATCTCTCGGCGATTAGCAATCGTACATCCAGTTGCCGGGATCGCTGCAAAACACGCTCCAGACAGGGCGGCGAAAGATGTCCGGCGGATTTGATCAACAGCGTACCGCCCTCAAGCAGAGTCAGGAGTGCAGTTGTGTCATCGTCGCCAAGCAACTCGACCTCGGCGAGTGATGCAGAGAGCGTCGCACAGTCCAGTGACGCGAACCGTCCAGAAGGCCCTGGAGCGAGCGAATGAATGGCCCGCGCGATAAACTCTTTGCCAACGCCGGGCTCGCCCATCAGCAGAGATGGAAGCCTGGACTCTGCAAACCGCGCCAGATGTCGCCACTCGGCGTCGTTCAGGACGTCCGGATTGTCGAAGTCGTATCGGGAAGACAGGGCTCGGTCGAGGACGGCAGCCCAGGCTTCGGAGCTCGTCGACGAAACCGGACGGCGAGGAGCAACCGGGGCGCTCGAATCGCGCATCTCTTTCGCGTCGGCGTTGGTACGAACTTCGCGTGGGCTGATCGCAATCGCACTACCCGAGGCTTGTGCAGGGCGCGCAACCAGCGCAGGAGACGAGAGTGAATTCGACACCGCGCCTGCGGTTGACCGTGGCTTCTCATCAGGCTGGGCCGTCAGACGCTCGGCGCGCGGTGTCGACGTAGAACCACCGCCGGTTCCGCTACCCGCCAGAGCGGGATTCCGCTGTGCGGATGACACGTTCTGAATCTGCAAGGTTTCGCGAAAAGCTGCAGCCCACGGCATCCGACTCACCCACGCAGCGAATCCATCGAAGGATAGTGGATCAGTGGCGGACGCTGTTTCCCAAACCGCGAGATAAACGGATTGGCCACCGGTAGCGTTCACGCGGAGCGGTTGAACCATGAGGACGCCAAAGCGCTCAAACACCCCGGCAAGCGGGTCCTCGCCCACGTCATCCATGCCCAACTGGTGCAGGTTGCGAGGGTACATCTCTCCTTCGACATCCAGCATGTCGAGTGCGAGCGACATGGATTCATCTGCCCACGCTGCACGCAATCCAGGCGATGGCTCGGTCACGTGCGCCACAGCGTCCACGATTACGTAGCGCCCGGCGCTACCGCGTATCAGAGAGACACGGCGGCCTGCAGTCAGTCGGCTTGCGCGTGTCAGCATTGCCAGCGCATCCAGTCCGGCCCCGGCAGCCGATTCACCGGCGTCCCACAGGTGTGCCCATACCGATACTCCCCACGAGCCAACACAAACCACCAATCCGGCCAGCGCAGCGGACTCTATCCGTAGTTGGCCCGGCGTGATGAGACCAAGTAAAATCACAGCGGCAGCCAGAGCTACGGTCACCTGTGCCACGATACGACGAACCCGTGTGGTCACTCGTTCGTCTGGTTCACGCAGCCCCACCGGTAAGGTTCGAAACAACACCGCCAGCAATAACGTGACCACGATCACGACTGCCAGCGTGCCCTGAGATGCCAGTCGGATAACCTCCTGGGACACCCCTGCCAGGGCGATACCATACAAAACCAGCGCTCCCCCGGCGGGTCCAAGCACCAGCGTACGCTGCAGGGTCCCACTGCCATACTGGAACCGGAAGCCAACGCTCAGAGCAAAAGAGACGACCGCCCATGCTTCCAGCACGGGTGGAACCAGAGGCTGAGTGACCAGAGCCGTGAGGGCAGCCGCCGCGACGCTGTCCACCACCAGACCGTTAAGGCTGGAGTCACCACTCGACGAATGAAGCGACCGGCGAAGAGCCAACAGCGCAGTCACAGCTCCGGCCGAGCCGAGACATAGCCATAGAATTGACAACCAGGTGGTCTCGGCCGGACGCGCAGTGAGCGGTCCAACCATTCGAATCACTGACTGAACCTGCACGACATGCGAGTCGTCATCGTTGAGCAGCGCCTGCACCGCGCTTTCCGTGAGCTCAATAGCGGGCTCAATGACCTGATCGTCGATCGCAATGATTCGATGACGTCCCTCGGACAGCGCCTGCACAAACTCTGAAAGCCCGCTCCGGCTGAGTGTCCGTTCGGTCGCTGGCCCATAGGTCTCAAGGACAGCCGCAACACCTGATTCAGAACGGGCGGGGAATGCCCATACTGCCTCGCGGGCCGTTCGAATACTGACATCATCTAGCATGATGACGCGGTCGCCCGCAGACACAGCTGAGTCGGCCGAATCGACGACCCGCATGTAGCGATCAAGAGAGAGTTGCCCGAATACGAGGGAACGCCCGGGTCCCAGACACAAGATTACGCCACACACCAGCATTATCGCAGCGATCGCTGAGCTGATCGTCGAAATCCGTCGGGCAGATAAAGACGGGGGCTTGAAAGTCATGGCGTCATTTCGTGTCATGTTGGGGGCGCTATTTCAAAATCTGGTCACTATCACAAGCACGGCGCCAGTCTGCTATATCAACGAAGCTGGCATCCCTCTGTTATGGTCACACTGCCAACACCGACTTTGTTTATGTTTCGTCTGCGGCAGCTCGCTCGAATTGGCGCAATCCTGTTCATGGCGCATGCACCGGCTACCGGACATGCCCAGTCGCCTGACATCAGTGGTTCTGCGTTCGACTCACGACTGTTGGACTCAAGTACAGCGGTGCCACAGATTCCGCCCTGGAGAGATGTTCCATGGACCGAGACGGTCGACCCCAATCGGCGACTGAGTCTTGCCCTGTCTGAAGGAAGCACATCCAGTGGTCAGCTTCTAAATGCGGTGCACCTGCCAGCGCAGGGACAATATCACTACATATTGGGTGAACACGAGGGACGAGATACGCATTGGGGAGGCGGAATTCTGGTGGAGGCTATTCAGGACGCATCGGAGTGGGCAGAACGAAGATTCCCTGGCATGCGGGTGGGTATCGGGAACCTTAGCGTTCGATCGGGAGGTCCTCTGCGATGGAGCCGTTCTCACCACAGCGGTCGTGATGCGGACATTGCGTTCAGATATCTGGATGAGTCCGGACAGCCCGTGGAAGCTCAGGGGCTTTATGTGGTGCGCTCCGACCTGACGGTGAGAGAGCCTGCAGGCTGGTCCGTGGATGTGCCTCGTACGTGGGCGATTGTAGAAGGCTTACTTGTCACCCACGGAGGTGCGATCCAATGGATATTTGTGTCACAACCGTTGAAAGACGCCCTGCTCGAACATGCCGTTGCGATTGGCGTCTCCCCGTCCGTTGTGGCGATGGCGTCTGTGGTTCTGCACCAGCCCGGAGACTCTCGACCGCACGATGACCATCTCCATCTGCGGGTGTACTGCACCGCGAATGAAGCGGCGGAGCAATGCGTGGATCGCCCCCCATTCTGGGACCACGCCGAGTTGCATTCCCAGCTGCTGCAAGCTCGCGTGCGGGAGTTTGCACATGGAATTCTGGAGAATCCGGATGATGCGGAGCTGATTCTGGAGCGAATCCGCAATTCAGGGCTTATTCGGCAACTTCCTGAATTGTTTAATTTTCTGCCTGATTTTTCGTCACTGGCTCAGCAACAGACCATTGAGCTCACCGTCCTTCAGAACGACCGCACGTGGATCGCCAGACTCGCCGACGTTGCACCGCTGATGCGCAATGAGGCCGAGCAGCGGCTGGTGATTGGTGCGATGCGGCGTCTGTCGCACAACGAGGATGCCGAGCTGTTCATCCCATTGTTCGACTTTCGGACGGGCGCCGGTGTCAGTGTGGCTTCGTTGGCAGCGGAGGCTCTGCAGAGGCTTCGCCATCCAGCCGTTGTGGTGGCTCTCGCTTCTCTGTCCACGTCGTTGAACCCGGTTGAAGCTCAACATGCAGCCCTTGCGCTGTGCAGAATGACTGCAAACGGCGGGCCTGACGGCCTCTGTGAGATGTCACCGTTGCTCGGTTCCGTGGAATGGCATGACTTCTGGTTACAGCAGGTTGATCTGCTTGGCGAATTGCCTGACGACGGCGAAATTGCAGAACGGTTTCAGGAAGCGGAGCTCGTGACAGGCGCTATCCGCGAAGACACCAGCACCTGGGTTGCTCTTTTGGCCCACCCGTCGGACTGGGTTCGTTTTTCTGCGGAGCGGATGTTGTGCCGCCATTTTGGCGAGAGCCTTTCGCCGCCCGAGGCCGACACGGAAGAAAGACAGGAGTGGTGGTCGCGTCGTATCCGGCGAAGCCGCTAGGTCACAGACCGCCATGGGTGTACATGCGTCCGCGTTATGACCATCCGTGACGGGTAAACTCAGTCTGCCAGGCCTTTTCGTTCCTTTACGCGTGCAAGCGTCCGCTGGTACTCAATATCCCACGCTGCCGAACCTTCCTGAAGGTTCTTGAGCTTGCTCCTAACCTCGACATCGAGCTCCTGCGAGCGATCTTCCGTAAACTTTCTGAGCACGACGGTAATGACGCGACGCAGATCCCGGTCGGTCCCGTAGATCTCTTCGATGCGGTCTGACTGCATAAACGTTTCGAGTATCTGACTGACGATGTACTCGATGCCATCCTCGCCAGTGCGGAAATTCTTGTCCCGCGCGAGTCTCTGCTTTTCACGCATTTCTGCCGGCCGCCCTTCGGCTCCGACAGAGTCACGCGCCTGCTGGGTCAGCGAACGATCCATGCGGTTGTACTCCTTCAGCACGCCGACAATATCCAGCTCTGCTTCGCCGAGTTCTTCCGCTGCGACTTCAATCAGTTCCTGCTTGCGAAGGGTGCGCAGGATCTCCTGTGCGATGAGGTTAAACTGCGAGCTGTAGAGTTTCATGGCAGTCACCAGAGCGGGAGTTGGAACGCAGTCTTGAGAAGCGCGCGAGGCCTGAACACGTGGCCCGCTCTTTGTTACGTCACGGGAAACAGGTCAAGCCGCATCACGATCGCATCCTCACCATTATCTCGATAATAGCGCTTTCGCAGGCCGGTGGCCTGAAAACCCAAACGTTCGTACAGCGCACGCGCAGGTGCATTGCTAGGTCGAACTTCCAGAAAAAGGGCGCCACACCCACGCGCGCGCGCAGTCCGGCAGGCGTGTTCCATCAGGCTGCGTCCAACTCCAGATCGACGGTGCGGTTCTACCACAGCGATCTCCAGAATCTCTGCCTCGTCACCCACCATATGCACGATAACGAATCCGGCTGGCACGCCGTCCACCTCGGCGACCCAGAAGGTGCTGTACGGGGAGTTTACTTCGCCACTCAACAGGTGCTCGGTCCACGGCACCGGGTTGGCAACTCGCTCCAGTGGACCCACCCACGCCGACACATCCTCGGGGCATGCCAAACGGAAAGAAATCCTGTCAAGCTTCTGAGACATCCGGCATCAACCCATTGATTCGCCTCCATAGCTCGTCTCTACCAGCGCCGGTTTTAGACGAAAACCAAATGACGTCCCGATCAGGATTGAGCTGCATTTCGCGACCGATGGCAGTCTGACGATTGCGCAGCTCGTTCCGCGTGATGCGGTCAATCTTCGTGGCGACCAGAATACAATGCAATCCAAAGCCCGCCGCAGCCTCCAGCAGCATTCTGTCATCGTCCTCAAAACCGCGCCGTACATCTGTGATCAGCACGAGAGCCGTAAGTGTCTCTCGCTCTTTCAGATACGTCTCGATCATCTTGCCCCAGGAGGCCTTCATGGCCCCGGGAACTCGCGCGAAGCCGTACCCTGGTAAATCGCAAAGATGCAGCCGCTGATTCACAAGAAACCATGAAAGCAGTTGAGTACGTCCGGGCGTATTGCTGACTTTGACGATGTCCTTGCGGTTCACCAGCTTGTTCATGAGGCTACTCTTCCCGGCGTTACTCCGCCCTGCAAAGGCGATCTCGGGAAGCGAGCTTTCCGGGTAGTGGTCTGGTCGCGTGCCACTCTTTACGAACTGTACTTCGCGTATCACCATGAGAGCCTCAGGCTGGGCATAATGATAGCCACGAGCATAGGAGAGACCAGAACGCCCTGCGCAACCAACCCCCAACGGGTTTGCCTGTCGGCAAGAGCCAGACATCCTCGCAGCGCGGCTACGGCCGCGAAGACGAGAGACGCCGCAAAAATCGGACCGTCGATCTCAAGCGCGCTCCAACAGTACACCTGAAGAAGCAACGCTCCGCTCACCATGAGACCGGCATCGGTCCACAATGACACACGATTGGAAACGAACGTCGGCGTCTCTGACGCGCCAACGGATGGCATCTTCATGGTCCACAGCAGCAGGAACGTCAGGGAAGCAATCGCCGCAGTCGAGGAACCGAACGCTGCGTGTGCGGCGCTTTCAACGGTGGTGGCGTTGAACGGACCAACTTCGGCGAGCGCTCGGGCCGCAGAGAGTGATGTGCGCAGGTCATCATCGGATACCGCCGCACGCGAGGCGACGAACAGCAGTCCGCCTAAAAGAATCACCGCAAGCGACGTGCTGACGACCGCAAACCGCGGGGTTCGTCCTGAACCGGCGCAGGCAACGATCCCGAGAAATGGCAGGGCGGCAGTCAGTAACCAGAGTGGCGATGAACCTTGTACGGCGAGTGCGCCAGTCTGCAGGGAACCATCTGGATTCGCCCACGCAACCATCGCCCATCCTGGAAACACCGAGTCAGGCAAAGCGAAGGGATGCGCCATCAACCAGCTGACCAGACCGACACTAGCGCCGGAAACCACAAGCGCCCTGTGAGAGGCCTCGCTGAACTCCCACCAACTCTTGAAGGTTGAAGCAGAAGACAAGGAAAGCCCAACCAACAACCAAATCGAATGAGGCGAGGACCACTGCTGCGGCTCGTGTACGACGAGCCCGGAGCCGGCGACAACCAATCCTGAAATCAAGGCGCCCAACCAATGTGCGTTACCGATTCCGGAGAGGATCAATCCTGCTCCCACGGCGGTTGCAGGCACCTGTGCCAATCCAAGCACGAGCAGTCCGACGGTGGCGGGGACAGCCCAGTCGAACGGCTTCAACGTTTGCGCATTCAGCGGTGCTGGCAGTGCAAGACGTCGCATCAGCTCCTCCCACTCTTCCCTTTGCTTTTGGTTCAGGACTTCGCGTGAAAGGCCGTGTAGTGCAAGGCGCCGTGCCTTTTGTGCAGAACCGGTGATGGCTACGATGCGGTCGCCGTCTCGACCGTACACATGGAGCGTAGCGGAGAACCACCACCAGACTGCTATCGTCGCAGTAAGCGCCGACCAGACCAACAGAAAGGGCCGGGCATTCATCGCGAAGATCCCGTTGGTCGCCACGCGGAACTCTGCGTTCGTTGCCGGATAGAAGGCGGTTGGCTGTAGAACATAGGGACCCGTGCCAAAGTCAGCATCAAGCGCAGGCGAGCGCAGATGAACCAACGTGCTGCCGGTTTCGTCACCGTTGGTCCAGCGAATCGAAGCCACTGCTCCGGTGCCGATTGTGGACTCCGCCCCCCCCCCTGTGAGGGTAAGACTACGACCGGCACCAAGGCTGACTGGGGAATTTAACGGCAAACGGATAGACGCCGTGAGCGGTTCACCCGTGCTGCGATAGAGCACGCGAACGTCAACTGCTCCAACTTCGCCTGATGGCCAGTACGCTCGCCACAAAAGCACATGTTCTCCGACGCGAAACCGTTGCAGCGGTAGGACCCTGCTCTCGTTCGCGCTCGTGCGTCCGGAATCACTCACCCTGACCGGTAGGCCATCGTCAGTGACCGGCCCCAGCACCTCGAAGCGGGCGTCCAGCGAGTGCACCAGCTCCTGCGGTTGAGTCATCTCCCATGTCTCGGTCTCGAGCCCGGGTCCCGCTTTCAGGCTGCCCACGCCAGGCGTAAGTCCAAGATTGAGCAGCACCAGCCCCGGCAAACCGACCCCAAGTACCAGAACGGTGACCGAAAGACGCCACGCTCGCCTCTTTTCGGCATTCAGAAGGAGTGAGCGCCCTGTTGCGGTCAACTCGGCATCGAACCAGGGCATGGGCCATTGCTCCAGCACACCCGCCCGACCCAAAGCATCATGCCATGCAGCGCTCCAGGATGCCGGACCCAGAAATACCGCAACCGCAGCCATAAGCGAGGTGGCCATGCCGCAAGTAGCTGTGACTCGCGCAGCTGGACCGACAACCGCTACGTCAGCACCCGATGCCCATAGAACGACAACACAAACCACCGACAGCTGGGAAAGCACCACGGCCGATGGTGAGGATAGATAACGCCAGACCCGACCGTAGAGCGACGAGTCAACGCCTGCAGAACGGGCGATGGACATGAGAAAAATCAATGGATGGCTGGCAGAACGTTGCCGCGCGTTGAAGTTCACAACGACCAGCGTTATCGCCGTGCTGGCGCGTAGCACGCCGTCCGATTCAACGTCAATTCCCCGTTTGTACCCTATGAGACACGCCGTGTATGGTTTGACCGGTGGTATCGCTTGCGGCAAGTCCACGGTGGCTGCCCTGTTTTCGGCCTGGGGTGCCAGCGTTGTCGATGCCGACCAGATAGCTCGCGATGTCGTCCGCCCTGACAGCGAAGGTCTGTCTCAACTGGTGAGTGCGTTTGGGCCCCACATCCTCGATGCGTCGGGCGCTCTGCGTCGGGATTATCTCGGAGGGTTGGTGTTTTCGGATAACGTGGCACGCCAAACGCTGGACGCGATCATGCACCCGCTCATCGCGTCGGAAAGTGGGCGTCGAATGATGATGGCGCTTGGGTCAGAGAGACTCCCTGTGTTCTACGAAGCTGCCCTTCTCATTGAAACAGGACGGCAGCGCGATTTCCCCGGTCTCGTCGTCGTCGCCTGCTCGCCCGACGTGCAGGTTCAGCGCCTGATGGAACGCAATCCGGAGCTGGGGCGTCAGGGAGCCCTTGACCGAATTAGCTCTCAGCTGCCGCTTCAGAGCAAGATAGCTGAAGCTACCTGGGTCATTTGGAACGATGCCGACGAGGCATCACTCACACATGCGGCCCGTTCGGTCTTCGACGCTGTCGTCGCGCACGCCTGACCCGGCACTTTTGCTGTCAGTCCAGATAGACCAGCCCCTGATCCATCAGCTGTTTGATAAGCGTGTAGGCTTCCTGACCAGGAAGTCCGGTCACATCGATGATGTCTTCCACGCTCGATTGACCATCGATCTGATCGATCAGGAACATCGTTCGAGGGGTGAGCGATGCACGAGCGGCCTGAATATTTTCCAAATTTCGCTTCAGGATGCGACGCCCCAGCAGCTTCAATTCAGCCTTGAGATCAAAGGGTCTCGGCGCAAGCGTTCCACCAAGGACCTCGCGAGTTGGCGGAGGGCTATCGGACGCATCTATGCCGGAATGGATGTGCCGATGCGTTCCTTCGACGAGAGCTTGCCTACTCGCACTTCGGGATGAGGTCACGCGGAATCTGGCCGAACGCTCGTCCGTCTGGAACTCCGGTTCATGGTGATTTTCCGCCCCGGTGTTTGCGCCCGACAGTCCGCCTCGTTCAGCGAGGTTAGTGACTGTCGGAATGCTGGGTTTTGCGCTGGAGCCCGATGACGGACTCGGCTCAACACCATGCGAATACGCAGCTTGTTCGTTTGCAGACGGCGGCGAACGTACAGGTTCGGAGACGCCTGCAAACAAAGAAACTGGTGAGCTTCCGTAGCCAACAGACCGTGCAGAGTCCTGCTTGTCGTCCGACGTCGAATCGGCAACGGCCTCGACCACTACCGTATCACGTTCATTCGCCTGATAAATCAGAGCCCGTTCCAAAAGCTCGTCGTCCAGACGACTGATGCCCGAGCGCACGGGCTTTGCAATATCGAGCGGTGTTGCCTCTTCCAACGGGCCCGGGGTGGAAGCGGCTGGTGCGAGTTCCCGAGCCAGCCGTTCCACGTCGTCGTCACGACGTCCTCCATCTGCACGATTAGCTGGAGCGACGGTCGCGACGGCTACCGAGGATGGGCTTCGAGGCGTGTTGAACTGGTCCTCTGAGTGCTGGGAGGCGCTGGGAGAAAATACGTCCTCGCCTCGTGGCAGGCCAGGTTCGGTTGAGGGGGAGCTGGTAGCGCGTCGATGGGATGGTGGCGGCGGAGTTGGTGAGACTGCTGCATACCTCGCTCGAGATGAAGGCTGACGATCCATCTGCGAGGGCTCGCTGTAGGTTTCGTTCTCTCTGTCTGAAACGGAATCAACAGCTTCGGAAAAGGGTGGGGTTTCGCCCGGAGCGCCGTTGTCATCGGCGTCGCTGGTTTCATCGAAATCGATCACGATCTCCGACCAGAAGTCATCTCCGACACTCGGTTGCTGGGCAATCGGGGTGACACTTGAACTCTCTACCGGTGAGACCGGGTGGACGTTCGCAAAGAGCGAACGAAGTTCGGGTCTGAGGTCAAGAGAGTGGCAGCCCGCGTCGCGTCGCTCGATGGCATCAATCGCCATCGCGATCTCCATCGCATACTCGCCACCCAGGGCGTCGCTCAGCAGCAGTCGAGCGTCATCAAAGTAGCCGTGATCTGCTGCCGAGATCGCAGCAGACAATAGGCTGCGCGTTTGAGGAGATACCATTGACACTGGGCTGGACCGGGCAAAGAACGATCAAGCTCGGTCCAGGATTCCCCGGAAAACAGAGAGCGTGCGTTCAAGCATTTCAAGACTCGCCGAGATTTGCGAGGCGGAGTTCGAGTTCAGGTGCTCAAGAGCTGTAACGACGCTGTCATGCGCCTTACGAAGAACTTCGCGACCCATTTCCGACGAACCTAGCGTGAGTTCAACGTCCGGCATCAGGCGCTCAATTTCGCGTACAGCACGCCTGATGCTGTCGCGTCGACCATCGACCTGTTCGGACGACTTCACCTGAACCATGTAGTCGGCGTTCTCCTGAATCATCGAGCTGATCTCATCCTCGGTGAGGCCGCTGGTGGCCGTTACTGTGATGGACTGCGCCTTTCCGGTCTCGAGATCGCGGGCCCTGACGGACACAATACCATCGGCTGAGATATCAAAGGTAACCTCGATCTCGACTTCTCCGGCGGAGGCCTTCCGCAAGCCCGTCAGCACGAATTCGCCAAGGATTTCGTTCTCCTCGGCGCGTGATGCCTCGCCCTGCAACACAAGAATCTTTACCGAGGTCTGGTTGTCGCGGACCGTGGTAAAGATGTGTGACTCCGAGGTGGGAACGGTCGAGTTCTTGTCGATGATGACCTGGAAACCACCGCCGTGGACCATGATGCCGAGCGAATGCGGCGTCACATCGAGGAGCAGAACGCTGGTCTCTTCCCCGACAAGGGCGTGGGCCTGAATGGCAGCTCCAACGGCGACTACCTCGTCCGGGTGGACGCCCTTACGCGGCTCTCGCCCGAAGAATTCACTAACCGCCCGTTGAACCGCTGGCATGCGGGTCATGCCACCCACCAGTATGACCTCATCAATGCCGTTGATCGTCAAGCCGGCCTCTTCGAGGGCGAGCGCACAAATCTTGAGCGTTCGCTGAATCAGGTCGGCCGTCAGCTGCTCGAGCGACGCGCGATTCAGCGTTCTTTGGAGGTGAAGGGTTTCGTTATCCAGTCTCGTGTAGATGAACGGCAGGTTGATTTCGCATTCGCCGGATTGCGAGAGGTCAATTTTGGCTTTCTCTGCGGCGTCCTTGAGGCGTTGGAGCGCCATGTCGTCCTGCCGAAGGTCGACGCGATGTTCCGCTGCGAACTCCATGGCCAGCCAGTCGATGATTCGGGCATCGAAGTCCTCTCCGCCAAGAAAGGTATCGCCTCCGGTCGACATGACATCAAACACGCCATCGGCAATCTGCAGCACGGAGATATCAAATGTACCGCCGCCCAGATCGTAAATCGCCACGGTCTGATTCAGCTGCTTCCCATAGCCATAGGCCAGTGCGGCAGCGGTCGGTTCATTGATAATACGCAAGACATCCAGACCGGCGATCCTTCCCGCGTCCTTGGTTGCCTGTCGCTGCGAGTCGTTGAAATACGCAGGTACGGTCACCACGGCCTGCTCGATGGTTTCCCCAAGGAACTCTTCTGCGATCAGCTTCATCTCCTGCAGAATCATCGAAGAGACTTCGGGCACTGAGTAAACCTTGTCGCGCACCTTGATTCGAACATCCTCATGAGGGCCCTGCACGATCTGATACGGCACGGACTCCAGCGAGTGAATGACGGCGGGCGAGCCCCACTTGCGTCCTATCAGACGTTTCGCCGCGTACACGGTGTGGCGCGCGTTGGTAATCGCCTGACGCTTGGCCATCTGCCCAACGAGACGACGCCCTGACTCACTAACCGCGACAACGCTGGGGGTCGTTTTGTAGCCCGCCTTATTGGGAATGACGACCGGGGTTCCGTCGACCATCACCGCCACGCAGGAGTTCGTTGTACCTAGGTCGATGCCTACTACCTTCGCCATGGGACTGTTTCCTGTAAAAGGTTCAGTTTGATTCGCCTAGCCTTGCCAGCCCCTGTCGGGCGGAGGGGTTGGACGCATCGACCTTGAGCACTTCATTGTAGAGTCGGGAAGCTCGGGCTGTAGCGCCCTGGCGTCGAGCGAGTTCTGCATCCAACAACATGAGGTGAACATTCTCCGGGGCTACCTGTCGGGCTCGCTCCAGCTCTGCCATCACTTCAGTTGTGGGACGTTGAGCCCTGATCATGCACTCTATGAGTGCGATACGCAATTCCGACGTGTCATCCAGCTGCAAAGCCCGGTGATACTGGTCAAGCGCCGCATTCCACTGGGCAAGCGACTCAGCTTGAATCGCTCTGGCCCTGAATACGTTTGCTGACCGCTTCTGCGCTTCAGTCGCCGTGGTGGACGCCGCCTGCCGTTCATTAGGCGTGCCAAACGATTGTGGTTTGGGCTCCTTCTCTTCAAGTTGCCATTCGCCGATGTAACCCTGCCGCAGAAGATTATCGTACCCCTTTCGCTTTTGGGGGCTGCTCAGTACGCCATTCGCGCGATTCACCCACTTGAAGATGTCTTCAACACGCGCCCCGAAAGGCCCAATGTTGCGACGAAACCAACGATCAGGATGGAATGCCTTGGACAACAGAAAGTAGGCGCTCCTTATGGAAGAAGCGTCGGCGGTCTGCTCAATGCCAAATAGCTGATAGTAGGTGACGCGCCGGAGGTGATGATGAAAGTACAGCAGCACCTGTTTCTGTTCGCTGTCCAGCTCGGGCCCAGCGTCAAGTTCGGCGGGATCGAAGACAAACTTATCGAAAGGGATGGGCCAGTTACGCTGCAGCAGCTGCGCTGGAAACCCAGTTGACGCCGAAGGTTTACCGGAGGTCAGTCTCTCATTGACGCTCGGCCTTGACGATTCTGGCACAACCGAAAAGCTTCCCGATCGCGCGGGGATCGTCTGCACCGTTGTGCTGCTCGCTGCGCTGTGGAGCAAATCGGACGCCTGCGCCGACGGAGACCTGAGGTTGCCAGCCATAACCGGTTGACGACTGCCCGTGTCGGACCGAAAAAACGCTGCCCCGCCACCCATACCAGGGGATGAATCACCCGGTCCGGTACGACGTGCATCCCCCGGCAACGAAGACTCCGACCGACCGGGAACAGCCGGAATCCGCGGCGATGTTCCCACACGCGGCGGGGGGAGCACCGAAATACCGGGGGACGTACCTACTCGCTCGGCGGATGGCTGAACGGCTACAGCAGTCGCGACCCCGGATACAGTCGCTAACCCCGCCGCAATCAGACGACGAACGCAAGCCAGCGCATCCGGGTCACTCATGCCCGTAAGTTGCCCCAGTAGATGAACTTCGGTTTGTCCATCCAGTCTGGACAAAAGAAACCAGTCCGTCGGGGTCAGCGTGACACCCGGAGCTACTGTCGTACTTCCAGTCGAACTAGGCTTCGACCGAAACGACAATCCATCTGAACTCTGACTGGAAGCCAAGCCTGCTCACCTCGGGCGCATTCACCGAGCTTAAATCGTACTACATGCACTTACTACATACTACATCAACATGGAATACGACATCGTTTCTCCGCGTCAGCCGCGCGAACGCTTCGAGGGTCACGACGACTGCGAAATCTCCTCCAGCACGGAAGCTACGATCGCAACGCCCTGCTCCACCTGACTGGAATCGATCACGAGAGGGGGTACAAAGCGCAACACCGTCGTTCCTGCCACGTTGCAAAGCAATCCCTTACTACGGGCCAGCGCAACGGCCCGCGCCGTCACGTCCGCACTGGCGTCCAACTCAAGCCCGTTCATCAGCCCGAGACCACGCACCTCGAGAACCAAGGGGCACGACGTCAGCGTGTTCCGTAACGTATGCCGAAAATGCTCGCCCTGCAGCCTGGCGTTACTGAGCAGATTCTCGGCCTCAATCTGCTCCAGAACGGTAAGAGCGACTCTGCAGCCGAGAGGATTGCCGCCGAAGGTGCTGGCGTGTGAACCGCGAGTGAAACCCTCCGACAACCGCGCGGAGGAAAGCATGGCGCCAACCGGGAACCCGCCCCCAAGCCCCTTGGCCAATGACAGTACATCGGGCCGAACACCAAACTGCTCGAAGGCGAACCAGGTACCGGTCCGTCCGATACCCGTCTGCACTTCATCCATCATCAGGGCTATCCCTTCCCTGTCACAAATCGCACGAAGCCCCTGCAGAAAATCTTGCGTCGCTGGCGTTACGCCGCCTTCGCCCTGAACCGGTTCAACGAGAATGCCTGCAGTGTGAGGCCCCACCAGAGCCTCGACTGACGACAGGTCGTTAAACGTCGCATACACAAAGCCGGGAACCATGGGTTCGAATCCGGCATGATACTTGGGCTGAGCGGTCGCTGATATCGCTCCATACGTGCGACCATGGAACGAGCCCGTGAACGTAATGATCTCAAATCGTGGGGTTCCCCGAACTACGCGCTGCCATCGCCGAACCAGCTTGATCGCAGCCTCGTTGGCTTCGGCACCCGAGTTGCACATGTACACCCGGTCCAGCCCTGACAGTTGGGTAAGACGATCCTGAAGCATGATCTGAGGCTCGCTCCAGAAAGCGTTCGAGATGTGCATAACACGCGACGCCTGGTCAGCGATCGCGGCCACCATCGCCGGATGGTTGTGACCCAACGCAGACACCGCAATACCAGCCAGAAAATCCAGATAGCGTCTGCCCTCCGTATCCCAGAGCCACGCGCCGTCACCGTGGCTCATGATGACCGGAGCCGGTGAATAGTTCCGGCTCACCGTGCGATTGCCTGTCTCCACCAACGATTCGGTTGTCATCACCGGTTCTCCATCCGTCACATTCGTCTCAGCGCGACTCATCCGTCGAGCACCCGCCCTTACAGGATGTAGCGGGACATGTCGTCACTTCGTAACACTTCCGCCAGACGTTCATGAACATAGGGGGCAGCGATCTCTACGCGCACGCCCTGCATCTCAGGGGCATGAAACGACAATTCATCAAACAGGCGCTCCATCACCGTGTAAAGGCGACGTGCGCCAATATTCTCGAGACGTTCATTGGCCAGGTGGGCGAATCGGGCCAGCTCATCGATTGCGTCCTGGGTCACGTGAACCTCGACCCCCTCGGTGGCGAGCAGCGCACAGTACTGGGCAATCAGGTTACTGGCTGGCTCGGTGAGAATACGACGAAGCTCCGCCATTCCAAGAGACTGTAGCGCAACCCGAACAGGGAAACGGCCCTGAAGTTCAGGCATAAGGTCGGACACGCGCGATACGTGAAACGCGCCTGCCGCGATGAACAGCATGCCGTCGGTCCGAACCTCGCCCCAACGAGTCTCCACCCTCGCTCCTTCGACGATGGGCAGAAGGTCGCGTTGGACTCCCTGCCGTGAAATGTCCGGTCCTGTTCTTGCTCCGTCGCTACCCGCAACCTTGTCGATTTCATCGAGGAAGATAATGCCGTCGCGCTCAGCGCGCCTGATCGCCTCGTCAACGACCGCCTGACGGTCGAGCAGATGCCCCATCGCTTCGTCGCGAAGCTGGCGTAGTGCATCGGCAACCGACAACTGACGCGAAGGGCGCCTGCGTGGAAACCAGTGCTCAAAACCCCAGCGCCTTTCGGTTGTCTTGTCTCCCGAGTCAGCAGCCTCTGGCACCATGATCTCGACAACCACGTGCTCCAGCGCCCCACTACGAAGCCGCAGCACGACCTCTTCCAGCGTCAACCCCTCGACCATCGGGTAACGCGATGGCGAACGAGACAACAATTCTCCCAGCCGCTCCTCGGCCTGGCGCATGGCTCGGGGGCGAACCCGGTCTTCATGCTCCGTCCGTACCAACACCACCGCGGCCTCAATCAGGTCGCGAATCATCGCTTCCACGTCGCGTCCGACATAACCCACTTCGGTGAATCGACTGGCTTCAACCTTCACAAAGGGCGAGCCCGACAACGTGGCAAGTCGACGCGCGAGCTCGGTCTTGCCCACACCGGTCGGTCCCACCAACAGGATATTTCGCGGGCGAATCTCATCGGCTAGCGCCGGATCCAGACGTGCCCGTCGCCACCGTTCACGAAGTGCCAGCGCAAGCGCCCGCTTCGCATCGGACTGCCCCACGACATACCGATCCAACTCCCGGACAATGTCACTCGGCGTCCAGAGTTCACGTGCTCGTGTGTGCTCCACTGACATGTCAAAGCTCCTCGATCGTGAGCTGACCATTCGTGAAAACACAGATCTCCGAAGCGATCTGCAACGACTTTTCAGCGATATCGCGCGCGCTCATGTCCGTGTTTCGCAGCAGCGCTCGCGCCGAGGCCAGCGCATAGGCTCCGCCCGAACCAATCGCTGCCACACCCTCGTCCGGCTGCAGGACGTCGCCCGTACCCGAGAGGATAAACGTGTGTTCGCGGTCAGCAGCGATCAACATCGCCTCCAGCCGACGAAGATACTTGTCGGTGCGCCACTCCTTGGTGAGCTCGACAGCCGCGCGCATCAGATTGTGTTGATGGTCTTTCAGCTGTGCTTCCAGTCGCTCGTAAAGGGTCATCGCGTCCGCGGTTCCGCCTGCGAAGCCGACAACCACGCGCGAGTCTGCGATACGGCGCACCTTTCGCGCAGACGACTTGATGACCGTATTCCCCAGCGAGACCTGACCGTCACCTGCGACGACAACCCGACCCGCCCGGCGCACCGATACGATTGTGGTACCCTTGAACATGCTGACGCCGTCCTGTGCCAGAGGCGGCGAAATGCTCACCTCGCAGGTGCCGACAATGGACACCTGAACCCGAATCGCAAGCGCATACTACTCCACATGCTCCGGGGCCCCTCCGGGAGGTCCAGCGGTATCGCTCTCCGTCGCACGTCGGTGTGCCCTTGGGTGACAAGCGTCATAGACGGACATCAGGTGCTGGGTGCTCACGTGCGTATAGCGCTGTGTGGTGGCCAGTCTGGAGTGCCCCAGCATCTCCTGGATACTTCGCAGGTCGGCTCCACCGTCCAGCAAATGGGTCGCAAATGAATGACGAAGGCCGTGCGGACCCACGCGCTGCAGTGCCCCGGAACGCGACTGAAGCTGCTCCAGAAATCGGCGAACACTGCGGTCCGTAATCCGGCCGCCGCGGTGGTTCAGGAAAAGAGGTCCCGCCCATGCATGCCCTCCATGGTCTGCGACAATCTCGGCACGGATGGACAGCCAGGCGCGAAGGGCCGACATCGCAGCGTCGGTCAGCGGCACCTCGCGCTCCTTTGAACCTTTGCCAAGCACCCGAATCCAGCCATTACCCAGATCAAGCGAGGAAACATCTGCTCCGACGGCCTCGCTGATACGAAGTCCCGATCCGTAAAGCAGCTCCCAGATGGCCACTTCTCGCGGTGCAAGATCACGTTCTTCGTGGCGTGCCGCCGTTAGCATCCGTTCCGTCTCGTCCACCGTCAGGACTCCGGCGAGTCCCTTTTTCGGGCGGGGCAGCCGCACCGACGCGGCTACATTGGACGTTACCCTGCCATTGCGCAAAAGCCACTGACAGAGGCTACGAATCGCGGACAGCTGGCGCCCCACCGAGAGCCGGTCGACGGCGTCATGCCGATGCGCCAAAAACCTTCGTATATCAGTCGCATGAAGCGTTTCCCAGGTCGCGTCAGGGCGATGGTTTCGCCACCAGTCCGCAAAGTGCGCGAGGTCGCTCGCATACGCCCGCAGCGAATTCTCCGAGAGGCGCCGCTGTGCCCGTGCATCGCGCAGAAAAGATGCGATCAGATCGGTGAGTTGTTCAGACATGGTGTCCTCCGTTCCTGAATAGTCCTGAACGCCCCCTGCCCTTTGCGCAACTATTCCGCGCGAGGTACCCACCTCCCGCAGCCGTCGGGGCAAACCAGACCCCACAGCTCCAGCGTCGAGAGCGCCGCCAGAACATCTGCGGGCCGCTCCGGACTCGCCCCTATCAACTCGTCAGTGGTCATGGCCGAGCCTCGTAGAAGTTGCCAGATCGACTCACATTCATGTGGAACGTCGACCTTACCAACCGGCCGCCTCGTCGGTTGTTCATTACAGGGCGGCGTTTTCTCGCCTGCGGTTGAGAGACTGAGCCTCATCTGAGCGTCCTGTGCGGTCAGGGCACGGGCGTATTCGTCGCCACCCCGTCCAGATTCTTTCAGAGCTGCCCACAAAGCTGGCGTGAGAATGCGGGAGCCAAGTCGCTGCTCCGCCTCGCACCCATCCACGCACAGGTCGTTTGAACACCACGGAAGCAGGAGTACCGGGCGCCCCATGGTGCGTGCCCAGTCGCAGGTGATTCGCGCACCGCTCTTTGTCGGAGCTCGTGCCAGAATCACATGGTCAGCCAGCGCTGCAATCAGCCGGTTCCTCTCCGAGAATTCCCATCTACCGGGCTGCCATTGAACCGGCCGAGAAGTCACGAGCGCTCCACCCGCACGCAGGATCCGGTGAAAGTCGGCGGCGTTGGACCGGGGGCCGGCCCACATCAACCCGCCGGCAAGCACGACGACGCTGGGGCGCCCCATGGCGAGCGCACATCGATGCGCGATCGTATCCACCCCGAGCGCTCCGCCCGATACCAGCGTGGTATCGTCCTGCCGCAGTACCATTTGCAGAACGGACGTGGCTGCCGGAGGGAGCGCAGCTAGCCGGCGTGTTCCCACCACGGCCGTCAGGGAAGCATGAAGCGGCGCAAGCGAACCCCATACCACCATCCACGGAGAGTCTGTTCCAAGCTGAAAACGAAGGTCCATTCGGCTGGCAAGAATATGAACCGGAGCGCGTGTCTCGAGCTGTGCAACGCCCTGTTCAAACGCTTGTCGGGCCCGCCTGATCCGGTCCGTCGCGGCGTTCAGATCGATAACTCCCCACGCATCGGGGAGCTGTCGGTCCTGCACGAGCTGGCGCAGGAAGTCGTCGGCAGACCCTGCTCTGCTGGCCATGGCGAGCCGGGCGGAGCGGGAGAAGAGAGAAGCGCACCAGAGGTCAAACCATTCCATCGTGAGATCCGGGAGAGTGTTGTCTCTCGGATGTCGTTCGACAGTGGCGATCGACGCACAGAAATCGACACGCTCAGGGTCGATTTTCTCTCAGAAGTCGGGTTGGGCGTGGGCGAGGACGACGGTGATATTGTCGGGGCCGCCCGCTTCGTTGGCCGCGTCGACGAGCGCACGCGCGGCAGATTCGAGGTCGGATCGATGAGATTGAAGGATGCGAGCGATGGCGTGGTCGTCGAGTGGGTCGGTCAATCCATCGGAGCAGAACAGAAATATGTCGTCCGGGAGAATGGTGACAAAATTCACTTCCGGTTCGACGGTAGGCGAAAGCCCTATCGCTCTGGTGATGACGTTTTTGTAAGGGAAAAACGGTACCTCTTCGGGGCGCAGTATTCCCATGGCAAGGTACTCGTCAGCGAGGCTATGGTCCCTCGTCATGCGTTCTACCGCACCATCACGAAGTCGATAGGCCCGAGAATCGCCGATGTGAATCAGGTACATGCCTGTTTCAATGAAGTAGGCGCCCACGAGTGTGGTGCCCATCCCTTTCAGTACAGCGTCATTGTTGGCAGCGTTGTGGACTTCCTGGTTGGCCAGCAACACGGCCTGAACGAGGCGACGCTCTTCATGATGTTTGGGGGGGCGGCGCTTGAAAGGCCACGGGGGCAGCGGGCCGCGTCCGGGCGATTCAGCGCCTGAACTGTTGCCCTCATAAAAGTCCCTTACCACCTGAATGGCCTGCAACGACGCCACCTCTCCCGAGTTATGCCCACCCATGCCGTCGGCGACGACGCACAGGGGTTCAGACTCGGAGATGAAGAAGTTATCTTCATTGTTATCGCGGGTCCGGCCAACGTCAGTCAGGCCGGCAAACTTCACTCGCATGTGTTCCGTATCGACGTGTCCGGTCCTGCCGGCGATCCTCGGGGACGTGTCGGAGAGACTAGAAAGGCCCGACGCCCCGGACGCTAGCGGATCGTCGGGCGTCTGACAACAACGTCACCCATCTTAGCCCGACACCCACAAGTGACAGACCAACGAACACCAGAACAAGCGCCTGCAGCGGACTGGGTTCTCTGGTGCCAAACCATGCCGGCCAGACCAGCGTATTGAACGCATTCAGCGCCGCATGCGCCACCGCGGGTACCACCCAGCCACCTGCCCGGTCAGCGACGACGGTCAATGTGAAGCCAACGAACAGAAGGGCCAGCAGCGAGACGGGATCGAGGTGGACGAGCGCGAAAACAATCCCGGACAGGAACGCACGAGAGAGGGTCGACCAGCCCTTGCAGTGGGTCAGCAGCGCTCCTCGGAAGGCTCGCTCCTCGAAGACCCCGGGGACGACGGCGACCGTCAGAAATACGAGTGCTCCGCCGCCGAGCGTCGATGTGTACGCAAGAATCGGCGCATACTGGGCTTCGCGCAGCGCCAGATACTCGGCGGACAACGGCAACACGAAGATCGTATAGGTGGCCAGGGCAGTGCCCACCATCGCCAGCCCAATGCCGATTGGCAGGGCGGCGGCGCAAAGAGCCACTGATGTGCTGCCCGGCCTGGGTTGGGTCCCCGAAGATCGAGCGAGGACGCGGGTCGTTCCTTCCATCGCGAGCATCGAACACACCGGAAGACGCATCCACCACGGGATTGCGATCGCCAGTACAGCGCCGACCTGAACCAGCACCATCGAGCTTACGGCAAGCAGAAGGGTCGGCAGAATGAACGCTACAACGGCTGCTCCAATGACAGCTGATGTCGACTCACGGTGTATCACTTGAAAACCTGTTCAGTATCCTGTATGAACCCACGGCCCAATTCCAGCAGAGTTGTTGCATGACACACGGTTCCATCGTCGCACGCGGAGTGCGGGTTCACAATCTTCGCAACATCTCACTCGAGTTGCCAAAGCGTTCACTCGTCGTTTTTACCGGCCCGTCAGGCAGCGGTAAGTCATCGATGGCTTTCGACACGCTCTTTGCCGAGGGTCAGCGGCGCTATGTGGAATCCCTGAGTGTGTATGCGAGGCAGTTTCTGGGGCGAATGGAGAAGCCGGACTACGACGAGTTGAGGGGCTTGTCTCCAACGGTCTCCATCGAACAGAAGTCCATCTCTCACAATCCGCGTTCAACCGTTGGAACGATCACCGAGGTGCACGACCACCTGCGTCTTCTGTTTGCCCGACTTGGCGTCCAACATTGCCACCAGTGCGGTCAGTCGGTCGGAGCATCCAGCGCTGACGGTATTTTGCGCACGCTCGGGGCGTTACCTGTCGGCACAAAGTTTCAGGTGCTTGCCCCGCTGGTCCGTAACCGGAAAGGAGAGTTTCGGGAGCTCTTCGAGACCCTTCGTGGCAAGGGCTTTTCGCGTATCCGTGTGGACGGCACATGGGAAGATCTTGCCGCTATCGACAAAGTGAAGAAGTCGGTCCGCCACACCATCGATCTGGGTGTCGACCGTCTCGTGATGAAGTCGGGAGTCGAAGCACGTCTCGCCGAGGCGGTGGACGGCGCGCTGGCACACGGCGATGGAAGTCTGGTCATTCTTTTCGACAGCGGCCCGGACGAAGGCAGCGAGAAAATGTTCTCCACCCGCAACGCGTGCGTCGACTGCGGGCTTTCGTTTCCGCCGCTGACGCAGCAGAGCTTTAGTTTCAACTCTCCGTTGGGTCGTTGTTCGCACTGCGACGGCATGGGAGTCTTCTATCGCATCGATGAGCGACGGGTGGTGCCGCACGACGACCTGTCGATTGCGGGCGGTGCTCTGTCTCCGACACGTGGCGACTCTGCCTTGTCCGAGCGGCTCAGCGAAGCCGTGACGATGGTCTGTAAAGCACTGTCGATAGACCGCGACGTCGTATGGTCCGACGTCCCGGCGAGCGCCCGGCAAACCCTGTTGTACGGCTCCAAAACACCATTGGAGGTTCCGAGGTCGCGAGGGACCGGCACCGTTCCCCTGCGGTGGCAGGGCGTGATTCCGATCATGCAGCGAATTCTGGACAAGACGGACGACGACGACGAGTCTACCGTCGATCCCTGGGTCGTCGTCGCAGCCTGCACCGCTTGCGAGGGCAGGCGCCTGCGACCGGAATCAGCGGCGGTGCGTTTCAGAGGTACAACGCTCCCGACCCTCTCGAGTCAGGGGATACGTGAGACCCGGGCCTGGTTCGACACGGTACGCCTGACGGGTCGAGATGCGCTGATCGGCGACGACCTCGTGAGTGAGATCCGTTCGCGCCTTCAATTTCTGGAGAAGGTCGGGGTCGGCTACCTGTCCCTCGACCGTCCCGGACCGACGCTCTCCGGTGGCGAAGCGCAGCGCATTCGGCTGGCCGGACAGCTAGGCAGTCGCCTCACCGGCGTGCTGTATGTGTTGGACGAGCCATCGATTGGGCTTCATCAGCGCGACAACCATCAGCTGCTCGACATGCTCAACCAGCTGAGGGAACAGGGCAACTCAGTGCTGGTTGTGGAACATGACCGCGACACCATGCTGGCCGCAGACTGGCTGGTGGACTTCGGCCCCCGTGCGGGTCGCGAAGGGGGAAGCGTGACGTTTCAGGGCCACCCCCGCGATATTCAGCACTGTCACGAGTCCATTACCGGCGCGTATTTGTCAGGTAGCAGAGCCATAGAAACGCCTTCCGTGCGACGCAAAGGAAACGGAAGGCAGCTCACCGTTTGTGGTGCTCGCGCCAACAACCTTCAAAACCTGACAGTATCCGTCCCGCTGGGTACCTTTACATGTGTCACGGGCGTCTCGGGTGCTGGAAAGTCGTCACTGGTGAGTGACCTGATCTACCCGGCCCTCGCGAATCATCTGTATCGCGAAATTCGAACCGTAGGACCGCACGACGCCATTGAAGGTCTGGAGACGATCGACAAGGTGATTGAGATCGACCAGCAGCCGATTGGGCGAACTCCCCGCTCCAATCCAGCGACGTATACCAAGCTCTTCGATGAAATTCGGCAAGCCTTCAGCCAACTGCCAGAGGCCAAGATTTATGGCTACACGCCGGGTAGGTTCAGCTTCAATGTGAAAGGCGGACGATGCGAAGAGTGCGGTGGCGCCGGCATGAAGCGCATCGAGATGGGGTTCATGGCGGATACCTGGGTGATGTGCGATACATGCCGAGGTCGCCGGTTCAATGAGGCCACACTGCGCGTGCGCTATCGGGGCAAAAGCATCGCCGACGTACTCGATATGACGATTGCTCAGGCGACCGAGTTCTTCTCTCCGTGGCCTAAAATCCGACGTAAGCTGGACACCATGCAGGACGTGGGGCTGGGCTACATGACCCTGGGGCAACCATCCACCACGCTCTCCGGTGGCGAAGCGCAGCGAATCAAGCTGGCACGCGAGCTGTCCCGCGTTTCCACGGGCGGCACGTTTTATATTCTCGATGAACCATCTACAGGGCTTCACTTCGAGGACATCCGACGCCTTCTGCAGGTCGTGCAACGTCTTGTGGACGCAGGCAACACCGTCCTGATGATTGAACACAACCTCGACATCATTCGTGTCGCGGATCACGTCATCGACATGGGTCCGGGCGGCGGGAGTGACGGTGGCCGGGTCGTGGTAGCGGGAACGCCCGAGCAGGTGGCACAGTGTCCCGTGAGCTACACAGGGCAGTATCTCGTGGATGAGCTCGCCAGAAATCCAATGGCCTGATCCGTCCTACAGGCGACGGACTCGTCAGCTCGTGATTGTTCGGCTCGGCCGGCGTCGTCACTACCTGTCGAATTGTGCGCGTCCTCGCGGGTCACAGGTACCACCACAAAGCTGGTTTGCGCGACCTCGGTCGTGTATGGCTCACGGGTGGTGACGCCGTCCGGTAACGCACTTTGCATCCTAGCCCTTCTGTACTGATGGACCCCGCAATGATTTCAGGCTCGTCCCGTCACGCGCCCGCAGTCCGCTCCTTATCGCTCGCGGGCGCAGCATTCTTTGCCGCGTGCATCGTCGCCTCGCCGGTGTGGGGGCAGTCCTGGGATGTCCTCCCGGATGAACCTGCTCGTCGGGTATCGATCATCGAACCGGGAGTTCGCCTTGGATTCGGACCCGCCATCACCGGTACGCCCAACGATCCCGAGAGTGGCCCCACGCTAATCTCGGGTTCTGCGTTCACAGGCTCCACCTTCCGCGCAGCCGGCGTGTTAGGGCTGCGGGTAGCAGCTCCTCTTCGCGTACGCGTCGAAGCCGGAGTCGGGTTCGGCACAATTACCGGGTTCGAAGAGACAGACCTGTATCGACGAGAGCTCAAGTTTCGTCTTACCGCGCTGGACCTTCCCGTTGTTCTGGAGGGTGGGTTAAGTGCCGGCCCGGTGCGGTTTACCCTCCATGGCGGAGCCGGTCTACGAGCGGGTATTGGTGTCGCCGGGCAGGACATTCGTTCGGGTGAGAGTCCCGAAGAACCGGTGATTGACGTTCGCACCGGGCTTGCCTTCGGTGCTCTGGTTGGCGGAGGGGTCTCCGTTGATGTAGGTCCGGTCACTATCCCGCTCGAGGTCCGGTACTGGCGATCCATCAACTATCCGGGCAACACAGCAGACCGCTACGAATCACCTGACTCAGACACAGACAGAGGCCGATACTGGATCGATGCGGCCTGGACGCTGGTGGTGAGCACAGGGGTAGATTTCCCGCTCACCCGACGAGAGCGCATAGTAAGTGAGCCGGTTGCTTATGCTACCTATGTGCCTCCTCCTTCGCCGCCTCCACTTCCTCCACCGATGCCAGATCATGACGTCGACGGTGTACCTGACGCATTGGACGCGTGCCCGATCGAACCGGTGGATCCCGTGCTTGGAATGACGACGGCGGGGTGCCCTGAGGGTGGAGGCATTGTCACCCTGTCCTGTGAGCTGATTAGCCTGTCGATGCCTGTCGAGTTCGTTACGGGGTCAGCGGAGCTCGACCCGATGTCTTTTCCTGTCCTGTACCTGATCGCCGACACGATGAATGTGGCACAGAATGTCCGACTCGTTTCGATCGAGGGACACACCGATGACCGCGGAAACGATGAGGCAAACTGGCTTTTGTCTGAAGATCGAGCCTACGCCGTTCTGGACTTTCTGGTCTCGGCGGGAGTTGACCCGAACCGCCTTCAGGCTGTCGGCTACGGCGAGACCATGCCCATTTCTGACAATGACACGCCCGAGGGACGCGCGATGAACCGACGGGTCGAGTTACGGATTGCCTCGAACGACACCTGTGGGTTCTAGCCCGGCGAACACCTGAGGTTGACTTGACTCGGGAGTGGGAGCTGCGGAACGCCCTGTCCGCCTTTGTCGGCACTCGAATTACCGGAGGCGGCGTCGGATAAAGAAGGCAGCGGCAGCCCACAGCGCGAACAGGGTCACACGGCGTGCGTCATTGGCAGCCATGCACCCTTCATTGATGCGAACAGTGTCGTCTGGTTGCTCATCGTTGTCGCGACCGCCGGTACCAGGTCGGCCACCTGCGTCGCTACGCGCATCTTCAACGTCAACGTCCCCACCCGACCCAGCCCCGGGGTCTTCACATTCTTCGACCGGCTCCTGATCAGGGTTGGAGACGACCGGACAATTGTCATCCACGTCGGCGACGCCGTCGTCATCGTCGTCATCGTCGCACGCGTCGGGCGTTCCATCCCCATCCAGGTCACCCTCCGCGTCGATTGTGACCTCGAGCAGCGTTCCATCGGCGTCCTGAACGACAAAGAGCGACTCGCCATCATCCGAGAACGCAAGCAAACCTGAGGTCTCGTTGGAGAGCCAGGCGACGTCCGTCAAGACGACCTCCAGCGTCTCGGTCGCTCCGTTGCCGTTGACCCGAATCAGACGTTTGCCCCCGACGTCCGACAGATACAGCCAATCACCGAAGCACGTCCCTGCCGGAGGTGCGTCCATTCGTGACGGCAATCCCAGGTCGGAGGTCGAAATAACGGCTTCGGGCGCTGCGCCCAAACTTCGCCGGATCACGCGATTTGGGTCGCCCCCGGCGCTATTGACCAGAGCCAGCAGATTAAATCCAAAGAGCGGGTTCGCGCTTCGCCCCACAATCAGACTCGCCAGATTGGGATCGCTGACATAGCTCCCGGCGGCCACTCCGTCGGGCCGGAGCCGAACGATGGTGTCTGGGAGAGCGGAGTCGATCAGAAAAATCTCGTTGCTGTATCGGCCGTCGCGGTCGAATGCGAGGCCGTAGGCACCCGACTCGGTGGTTTGTCCGGTGTAGAAGGGTACCACTGCGCCGGTGGTCGGGTCCACCCGCACCACCGACGTCGCCGCCGTTCCCCCGGGCCCGCCGTCAGCGACATACACACCGGGCGTATAAACCGTTCGTGAGGCGGGCGGAACGGCAATGGCCAGCGGGGTGTCAATGCCCGCCGCCAGCGGGGTAAGCGTACCCGAGCCGGGCTGGATGGTGACCACCCTGTCGGCACCTGCAGCCGCTTCACCCACGTACACTTCACCCGCGTTGCCTACCCCCAGCGCCGTAGGCTCCTGCAGCCCCGAGACGACCTCTCGAACCTGAAACCCTTCCAGTTCAACGGTTTGCGAGTGGGCGTCAGATGCCGCCAGGACGGTGGTCAGGGCCAGAATGCCAATCGGTGCGGGACGCATGATCATTCCACGTTACAGAAGGGTCGATTCATTGCGCAGCATCGAGACATCTGCAGGGTCAATCGAGACCCAGTTATCCACGACAACGGCCTGCACAAGCGAGAGAGGAGCACAGCGGCGCATCGAGCACTGTCCAGTGGACAACTGAAACACATAGCCGTGTGACGGGCACGTCACCGTGTCGCCCATGACGATGGCGAACTCCATAGACTCGGCCTTGTGTGGGCATGTCATGGGAATGACAGCGAAGCCACTCTCACGCCTGACCACCAGACACGGTTGGCCATCGGGTAGTACAACGCGCCGCGGTAACGAGCCGTGCACGCTGGACACCTCAATGAGCCGAATTGCTTCTGGCCGGGATTGGGGAACTGGCGAAGTCATTGACGAAAGGTGCCCATGTAGGGAATCACGCGCCCGCGCAGCCTGCACGATGCGCTGTGCTGCATACCTGATCCTCACGCTCTCGAATAGCCATATGACATCCAGCACCCTTCACAACCTGTCGCCTGTGGACGGACGCTATGCGCGTCGAGCAGATCCTCTTCGAGCGCAGTTGAGCGAGTACGCGCTGATTCGGACCAGGGTCGAGGTCGAGGTTCGCTGGCTGCAGGCGCTGGGTGCGCACCCGCTCATTTGCGAGCTTCAAATCTCACCGGAGGGCAATGACGCCCTGAACGGCCTGTTGGAGCATTTTGGCGACGAAGACGCAGAGCGCGTGAGGGCGCTGGAAAGAACCACGAATCACGACGTGAAGGCCGTTGAATACTACCTGCGTGAGAAAATCCAGACGCTCCCAGGGCTGACGCAGGCATCCGAGTTCATCCATTTTGCCTGTACCTCCGAAGACATCAATAACCTCGCCTATGCACTCATGCTGAGTCGCGCCCGCGCGCAGGTGCTGCTGCCCATGATGGACCGGGTGATCGACGCCATTCGGGCGCTCGCCGTGGACCTGTCCGACGCCCCATTGCTCTCACGGACCCATGGACAGCCTGCGAGTCCGACGACCATGGGCAAGGAGCTCGCCAATGTGGTGTATCGCCTTCAACGTCAACGCGATGCCGTTGCGTCATGTCAGCTGCTCGCGAAAGCCAATGGCGCGGTTGGCAATTTCAACGCGCACCTTGCGGCATATCCCGACGTGGATTGGCCTGCATTTTCGCGCTCTCTCGTGGAGTCGATGGGCGTCGCCTGGAACCCTTATACAACGCAGATCGAGCCCCATGATTGTCTGGCCGAGCTGTTTGATGCGGTGAGCCGCTTCAACATTGTGCTCATGGACTTCGATAGGGACATCTGGGGCTACATTAGCCTTGGATACTTCAAACAACGCCTTGTTGAAGGTGAAATAGGCTCTTCTACGATGCCACATAAGGTAAATCCGATTGACTTTGAAAACTCGGAAGGGAACATCGGGCTCGCCAATGCGTTACTTGAGCATATGGCTCGCAAGCTACCGGTCAGTCGTTGGCAGCGCGATTTGACCGACTCAACCGTGCTACGCAGCATGGGATCCGCATTTGGGCACTGTCTCGTAGCCTGGGCCGCGTGTCTCACCGGGATTGGAAAACTTGAAGCCGATCGGTCCCGCATGCTGACCGACCTGGATCACGCGTGGGAAGTGCTCGCCGAGCCCATTCAGACCGTGATGCGTCGTTACGGAGTGCCAAATGCATACGAGAAGCTCAAGGAACTGACTCGCGGGAAGACGTTGACCCAGTCAGAATTGACCGCGTTCGTCGATGCGTTGCCCATCCCGCATGAGGCCCGTGAGCGGCTCCGAAACCTGACTCCGGCGACATACATCGGCAATGCCGCCGAGATGGCTCGCGCGATCGCTCGCTGAACGCGCACTCACCCTCGCATGGCACGAAAGGTGTGCTAAACTGACCCGTCGCTTGATGCCAGGCCATGCGCTTTGCAGGGCGTTGCCCAGTTCGAGGAGTACCATGATTTCACTAGCGTCCCGGGGTGTTCCTCGCTTGCTGTCGCTGCTGTTGCTTCTTGCATGTACCAGCTGCAGTGACTCAGCGTCTGTGGCTACCGGCGAGTCGACCACCGACGTCTCTGACGCCAACGCGACAGAGGCGGATTCGACCCCGTCCGACACGGGTGATTCGGATGAGCTGGTCGACCCGACAGCCGACAGCGACAATGATGGGCTTCTCGATGTGGACGAGGACATCAACGGGAACAACATCGTCGATAGTGGGGAGACCGACCCCAACGATCCTGACTCAGACAATGACGGGCTGTTGGACGGTGACGAGGTGGAACGAGGAACCGACCCGCTTCTTCCTGATTCCGACGGGGACGAGGTTCCAGATGGTGTTGAGGTCGAGCGTGGAACCGACCCGCTGAGCCCGGATACCGATGGCGATGGTCTCGCTGACGGAGTGGAGATTCGGCTTGGAACCGACCCGCTGAACCCGGATACCGATGGCGATGGTCTCGCCGATGGGTCAGAGGACCGGGATGGGGACGGAGAGATCGACGCGTGCGACTCGACACCCCCATTGATCGATGTGAACGGTGATGGCGAAGTAGATGACTGTGAATCGGACCCGCTGAATCCGGATAGCGACGGAGACGGCATAGAGGACGGCCGCGAAACATTGCCTGTGGCATGCGCGCGCGAGTCAGAGCCGGACGTTGTGGAGCATGTCACTGAAGACTGGATGGCAGTACACTCGGCTGCTTTCGGAACGCCGCTTGATCTGGGTCTGGGACGAAGCGTTACGGCGTGGTTGATCGATGCCGCCACCTCAGGTGTTGCGGGCGCTGTCGTAGAGAGGCCGGGAACGACGGACGACGCTGTCCTCGCTCTGGACAACGCGCTCTCGCTCGCGACAACAGGGTTCCGGGTGGTCGATCGGACGACCGCCAGACTGAGCCGATTCGACGATTCGCAGGCTGCGGTCGCCGTTTTGGAATTGCGGCCTTTGGTGCCATCCCGACCGTCGGATGCGCGCAGCCGTATGGTCGCGAATCTGGCAGGTGTTGCATCGCTCGATGTTGATGTCGAGCCGGTGGGCGATGTGGCGGCGACACTGCGACTCGTTGCAAGCCTGGTCATCGCCAGGGACGGACAGCAGAGGATCGCGCTGGCGCTGCTCGCGGTGAATGCCAGCGCCGACACGTCTGCATTTGCGCTGCGCGAGCTGGGCACGCTCTCAGGAGTCGCGGACCTGCCGGTGAATGCCGTTGACTCCTGCTACCCTTTTCGGGCCGCCGAAACACGCTTCGCCGCAGATTTTCTGTGGGTAGTCGACAGAACTCCCAGCATGGTAGACGACCGCGAGGTGGTGGCAGCAGCAGCCTCGCGGTTCTTCGAAGCGCTCGAGGCACGAAGCGTGGATTTCAGGGTGGCCGTCGTCAGCACACAGCTACTCAACGACGAATGGCTCCTGGTGACGCCGGGCTTTTCTTCCGCACTGGAGGACTTTCAGTCCCAACTGGTGTCCCCTCCCCGACAGTCCGGACCTCCCGGTTCAGAGTTCAGCCTGCTGACCCTCCAGAACGTTTATTCGCTCTCAGAGAGCCCATTCGCGGGGGAACGGTTACGATGGCGACCCGATGCGCGTCGCGTGATCATCCTGTTTAGTGATGAGGATGATCAGACCGTAAAGGACGCCGCCCTCACCAACTCGGCGTGCGACTCACTGGTGAATCCGGGGCTTGCTGGTTGTCCGGTTTATGACGAAACGCTCGCGATGTTGCTCGATGATGGCGCTCAAGTGTTCGCCATCACTGGCGACGCGCCAGCGGGGTGTGTGTCAGAAAGCGGTCCCGGGCGTGCCGACGAAGCGGGCAACACGTACATTCAGCTGGCGTTGGCCACCGGCGGGCGGTTTGCATCCATCTGCGGCGACGACCCGGGCGAGACAGTAAATGCCATCGTTCAGACCGCCTTCGGTGCCGCGGCTGATGTCACCCTTCGTGACATCCCCATTCCCGGAACCTTGCGCGTGGCTCTCAATGGAAACCTGCTCGCGCGGTCGCTCGACTCCGGCTGGGACTACGACCCCATCTCCAACAAGCTGGTCTTCGCGGGCGATGCGATTCCAGACCTGGATGATGAGGTGGCGGTTGGATATCGTCGCTGGCTGGCAGCAGAGTAACCCGACGAACAGAAAGGCAAGCGGCTATGAATCAGGAAGAACGCATGCTCCGAGTGCACGCGCTGTTGAGAGAGACACCGTCGACCCACGCGGCAGCGTTTGTCGCCGCCAATGCCACCCTGGTGGGCTCCGTCACGCTCGGTCAGGATTCATCGGTTTGGTTTGGTGCAGTCGTGAGAGGCGACGTCGTGCCCATTCATATTGGAGCGAGGACCAACATTCAGGACCTGACCATGATTCATGGCAGCAGTGGCGGCGCGGATGTGTTCATCGGCGACGACGTCACCGTTGGACACCGTGCGATTTTACATGGGTGTAAGATCGGCGACGGATGTCTGATTGGCATGGGGGCGATCTTGCTGGATGATGTGGTCATCGGCGACCATAGCCTCGTCGCAGCAGGCGCACTTGTGCCACCGCGCACCGTTATTCCACCTCGGTCTTTCGTGGTCGGTTCACCGGCTAAAATCAAAAGACAGGTGAACGATGATGAGATGCGTGACTTTCGGGCGTCAGCACACCATTACGTCGCCTTGTCACGACTGTATTCTTCTGGAACGAGGTGAACCGTGACTCGCGACGAGCTTGTGACCGTCCTGCGACAATGCTCTCTGTTGTCCGACATCGGGCAGACCGCACTCGAGCAGCTGAGCGAACACGTCAGCCTCCTGCACGGACAGGCCGGGGACCGGCTGTACAATGAGGGCGATGCTGCCGATGGCCTGTACATTGTTGCGTCAGGCAACTGTCTGGCAATGGCTCGAGACATGACTGGCTCGGAGTGCGTCGTCCGGACCATCCCTACCTACGAGTCCTTCGGCGAGTTGTCCTTGCTGCTGCGAGGGGAACGCCTCCTTAGCGTACAGGCTCTGGATGATGTGGTGCTCCTTGAGCTGAGCACGGCAGAGTTTCGCAAAATGAAACAACAGCAACCCGAGCTTTGTCTCACGTTGGTCATGGCGATCGTGCGCCGTCTGGGACGCGTGCTGGATGAATCCCGGGAGTCTATGAAGCGCGTCATGTTGCGTTATCATGCTGGAGTAGACGGCACGTGAAGAAGACAACC
>Ga0169931_10000844_pt1 | contig 51113 bp, 29 predicted proteins | sample Kivu_15m_20L_FD_129675 | JGI IMG/M metagenome (GOLD analysis project Ga0169931, IMG submission 129675) | Freshwater microbial communities from Lake Kivu, Western Province, Rwanda to study Microbial Dark Matter (Phase II) - Kivu_15m_20L... | ecosystem: Environmental > Aquatic > Freshwater > Lake...
CCTTCCGGAAGATGCCGGCCGAGCCAGTCGATCACCGCCTCGTCACTCCACAGTCCACCCGGTCGGCGCAGCTTTTGCTCGCGATCCGAAACCTCCCGGTGCAGCTCGTCGAGCACTTCCACAAAGCGGTTGCGCTTGCGGATGCCGCCGCCGAGCAGTCCTTCTCTCAGGAACACCGATCGTGCCGCGACTGGATCAATCCGCCCGTAGTGCACACGCCTGCCGGAGACGACGGTGAGCCCGCCGCAGATCACCGACTGCCGGCCGTACACGGCACCCTGGACCACATCCCAATGCGCCTCGCCGTAGCGGCTTTCACACAAGTGCGGGGCGACCTGCTCGATCCATTCCGGATCGATGCGCGCGACACGCCTTGCCCACAGGCGCGACGTTTCCACCAACTCCATCCCGATCACCCATTCCCATCGGCTTTTCAAGCCGAAGAGAGACGAGCCGGGAAACACCGAGAACAACACGCCCATCGCGCCGCGGTAGGCTTTCTTCTCGCGATCCCACAAGCCGATCTGGCGCGGCACACCGGCGAGAAGACAGCGGTGGATCGCGGCATAGGGAAACGCAGCCGATGAATCCGTCGCATCACCGATGCCGCCATCGGTCTGCCATTCGCGCCGGATCAGCCTGGTGAGTTCGTCGGCGACGTTCGCCCATTCGATGATGCGGCGCACGTTGAGAAAGCACGAATCGGCGAAGCGTCGCAAGGCGTTGCGTTTCCAACGGCCATCGGCATCGCGGAAGCGGCACACCTCGCGCCACAATCGCAGCAACGCGGTGAAATCGCTCTCACCGTCGTTCCATCGGGCGTGTGCCTCATCCGCTTCCGTCGCACGACCGCTCGGCCGCTCGCGCGGATCGCTGGTTTCCAGCGCCGCCACCAACGGAATCACCAGGTCCAGACATCCCTCCTTCGCCGCCTCGATCAACATGCGGCCGAGGCGCGGATCCACCGGCAGTCTGGCCATCACCCGGCCATGCGGCGTGAGGTCGCGACAATCATCGAGCGCGCCGACTTCGCGCAACGTGCGGTAACCTTCGGCGATTGCCTTGGACGATGGCGGATCGATGAATGGAAATTCCGAAATCTCCTGCAAGCCGAGTGATTTCATCCGCAGGATCACACCCGCCAGCGAACTGCGCCGGATCTCCGGATCGGTGAACTCGGGACGATCGGCGGATTCCTCTTCGTCGTAGAGCCTCACGCACACGCCCTCGCGCAACCTGCCGCAGCGGCCTTTGCGCTGGCGCGCGCTCGCCTGACTCACCGGCTCGACCTGAAGACGCTGAATGCCGCGACCCGGCACCCAACGGCTCACCCGCGCGAGCCCTGAATCGATCACGCAAGCAATGCGTGGAATGGTCAGCGAGGTTTCCGCGACATTGGTGGCGAGGATGATGCGCCTCATCCTGCCGGGCTGGAAGATCCGCTGCTGATCGGCCAGACCGAGCCGCGCATACAGCGGCAGCACCTCGGTTCGAGGCAAACGACGGCCCTCCAGCAGTTCCGAGCATTCGCGGATCTCGCGCTCGCCGGGCAGGAACACCAGCACATCGCCATCGGAATCGATCTCGCCAAGCCAATCGACCGCACGGGCGACGTGCTCCGGCAGTTCCTCATCATCCTGCGCGGGCAGGAAACACTCGCTCACCGGAAACTGCCTGCCCGGTGCCTCGATCACCGGCACTGGGTCGGCCCCATCGGCGAAAAAGGCAGCGAACGCTCCCGCGTCGAGGGTCGCCGAGGAAACCACCACCGTGAGATCGCTCCGCTGCGCAAGCAGTCGCTTCAGATAGCCGAGCAGGAAATCGATGTTGAGCGACCGCTCGTGCGCCTCGTCAATGATCAACGCGCGATAGCGGCGGAGATCGGGATCGCTCTGAGTTTCCGCCAGCAGGATGCCGTCGGTCATGAACTTGATTCGCGTGTCCTCGCTGAGCCGCTCGTCGAAACGCACCCGGTAGCCGACGAATCCACCGGTTGGCCCGGACAACTCCGACGCCACCCGTGCCGCCACACTCGCCGCCGCGATCCTCCGCGGTTGCGTACACCCGACCCAACCGCAGTCGATCCCCAATGCCTCGGCCACCATCTTCGGCAACTGAGTGGTCTTGCCCGATCCAGTGTCGCTCACCACGACCAGCACCCGGTGCGCCGCGAGGGCGTCGAGGATTTCCCGGCGGTGCGCAACCACCGGCAGATCATGCGGGTAATTCCAGTCTGGTCCTCCCTCGCGCATGCACCGGCACGGCCAGTAGAACCCACCGCATCGCATCCGGCGAGATGAATCGCAACGCGCGGGGAAATCCGCGAAACCACCCCGCTTCCCCGGCGGCGCGCACGTCATCGCGTGATTCAGATGACGGCATTCGATGGCATAAGGAAACCCGGCGCGGATACCGGGCAGTGAAGGTCGAGAATCCGCCGGTTTCCACGATGAACGCACTCGCCATCCACGCAGGCCTCGCCGCCATCATCACGTCCCTGACTCCCTACCTTCGCGACTCTCGCCGATGCCACCTATCAGGTGCGATTCGACATGGGCGTTCTGGCGTTCAACACCCAACAGCAAAAGATGGACGCCGTGGTCTCCGGGATCTCACCGATCACCACGAAGTCGTATTCGATGAACGGAATCGGCGGAGGAAACGTGAAATGGGCAAACCAGACGTTCCGTTTCGTCGCCGATGGAAGCAGCGCCACGCTGACGTTACGCGACCGCTCCTCCACGACTTCATCGATCGATCTGCTGCTGGATCATGTGCGCGTCGCCATGGTGTCGCCACCAGGAGCCGGGGCGGATCTGGTGCGCAACGGCAGCTTCGAAAGCGATTACAGCGGATGGCTCGCGAGCGGCAGCACCGGCATCGAAATCTATGGCACGTCCGCCGCCACCGACGGCAGTCGCCTGCTCTCGTTCAATGTCGGTAACCTGCCGTCCGGCGGCACCGTCAGCCAATCGTTCGACACGGTTCCCGGGACGACCTACTGGATCGCCTATGATGTCGCGGCCAACGGATTGACGCCGAAAGCCGCGAGCGTGTTGCTGACGGTGCGCGGCAGCAGCCAACTACTCAGCCGCTCCACCTCGGTGATCGGTCCGGATAATTACCGCATCATCTGGTCGGAGCCTCAGGCATCGACGTTTGTCGCCAACAGCACGCGGACCACGATCACCTTCACTGACACCACGGTGGATGGCGGCGGCGTGGATTTGCTGATCGACTGGGTGCGCGTGCATCCGCTGGCACCGCAATCGGGTCCCAGCCCGGCCGCGCTTTCCTTATCAACCCAAACCGGAAGTTCCACGCTTTCAACAACCGATGAATCCAGCCCGATTGTGACGCCACCCACGCTCATCGGGGTTCCCGGCGCGATGCGTGTGAGCCTGTTTGCTCCGCAGGCGGGCATCTACGTGCTGGAGACTTCGATGAACCTCAACAAATGGGTGCCGCAGCAGGAAATCCATGCCGACAAGCCGGGCATGATCGAGTTCGAGGACCGCCAACCCGGAAAGTCGCGGTTGTTTTACCGAATCGGCCGACGATAGCCCGGTGATCCTCCAATCCGCGCGAATCGGGGCATCGCACGCTTGTCTATTGGCAACGCATGGCACAAATTGCTGCCTCACCCGATTCGCCACCATGCTTGAAAAAACCATCTTCGAGCGCATCCGCGACCGCGAGGTCCCGGCCACCATCGTTCACGAAGACGAGCACTGCGTCGCTTTCAAGGACATTACACCACAGGCACCGGTCCACATCCTCGTCGTTCCGCGCAAGGCCATCGCCCAGATCGGCACGGCCGCAACCACTGACCGCGAAGTCCTCGGCCACCTGCTGCTCACCGCAGCCAAGGTGGCCAAGGGCGAGGGCATCTCCGAAAGCGGATACCGCCTCGTCATCAACAACGGAGCCGACGCTGGCGAGGCAGTGCCCCATCTCCATGTGCACCTGCTCGGCGGACGCAAACTTGACTGGCCGCCCGGTTAATCCCTACCCTCGTTCATGCCGACCGCTGTCTATGCCGGTTCGTTCGATCCACCCACCAACGGGCACATCTGGATGATCGAACGCGGCCTCGAGTTGTTCGACCACCTCATCGTCGCCATTGGCACGAATCCGTCGAAACGCTACTCGTTCACCGTCGACGAACGGTTGGATCTGCTGCGCACCTCGACCACACCGAGCAAGCGTCTGGAGATCACCCACTTCGATAATCGATATCTAGTTGACTACGCAAGAAAAACCGGCGCGAAGTATGTGCTGCGTGGAATCCGCTCGACCCATGATTACGAGTACGAGCGCGTGATGCGACACATCAATGCGGACATGGCTCCGGAGATCATCACGGCGTTTCTGATGCCGCCCCGCGACATTTCGGAACTCTCATCGAGCATGATCAAAAGCCTGATCGGTCCCGACGGCTGGGAGCAGACGGTGAGGCGATACGTGCCACCCGCGGTGTTCGAGCGGATCCGCGGCCTGGCCTCCGGCGGCAGGGCAGACGACCTGCGGATCATGGAATGACGCGTCAGCCGCAGTGCGGACCTCATCCGGAGATCCCGATACACACCGTCTCGGCACGCGACATCGACAGCACCGCGAGATCCTCGATTTCGGCGATCGAGATCACATGACAGAGCCGCTGACGCAACTCACGCGCGCCGGGAAATCCCTTGCAGTAAGCCATCAAGCGCGAACGCATCGCGGTCAACGTGTGCCGCTCATCACCATAGCGACGCCACTCCACCGCCATCCGGCAATGGCGCAGCACCAGCTCCCAGCGCTCCTCGAGCCCGATGGGCGGCACTTCATCCCACGCGTCCAATGCATGCCTCGCCTCACGGAAAATCCACGGGCTGTGCATCGCGGCCCGCCCGATCATCACCCCCGACACCGCGGTTTCATCCCTTCGTCTCAGCACGTCCGTCGCGCTGGCAATGTCGCCGTTGCCGACCACCGGGACGCGCACCGCACGCGCGACGGCATCGATCACCGACCAATCCGCCTCGCCACCGTACCCTTGCGCGCGGGTGCGTCCATGCACGGCGATGGCCGCGACGCCGCAGGATTCGAGAATGCGCGCGACTTCCACGGCATTGACCGAAGACGCGTCCCAGCCGATCCGGATCTTCGCCGTCACCGGCACTTGGTCGCCCACCGCGCGCACCACTCCTTCCGCAACGGACGCCAACACCGGACAATCCTTCAGCAACGACGATCCGCCGTTTCGAGAGACCACCTTGTTGACCGGGCAGCCGAAATTGATGTCGATGAAATCCGGTTGCTTCCAGTCGATGATTTTCCTCGCCGCTTCGCCCATGCGGCGACCATCCGCCCCAAAGAGCTGCACCCCCACCGGGCGCTGGGCGTCACTAAATTCCGTGTACTTGCGCGTCCGCTCGTCCGCTTGCAGGATCCCCTCGGCCGAGACAAACTCGGTGACCATCACATCCGCCCCAAGCTCCTTGCATATCGCGCGGAAGACGAAGTCCGTCACCCCGGCCATCGGCGCGAGATACAGCGGGAACCTGCCGTCGGCAAACCAGTGAAGCACGCTGCAACCCTAGACTCACGCGGCTCCCGCGTCCACCATCGATGCGTCACGCGATGGCAGGAATCGCATTGACCCGACCCCGCGAGACGTCGGAACCTTGAACGCATCCTCTCTCTGATCGCGACATGTCCGGCAGTGAACTTCCATCGGCTTCCGACCATCTGCCCGTGAGGCCGGACGACCTGCAAATCACCCACCTCGGTCGGGCTGTAATCGCCTCACCGGCATGTCGCGACGATCCGTCGGAGCAAGGATCCTGCTGGCTGGACGACAACGACCGGATTCTGCTCGACGATCATCTCGACTCGGTACGCGTGGCGATGGCTAGCGACATCGATCCGCCGTCGATCGAACTCGCCGGACCGCGCAGCAGGATTTTGTTCAACCCGGCCGACACCCGCATCGCGGTGGTCACCTGCGGCGGAATCTGCCCGGGAATCAATGACGTGATTCGCGCGATCGTCATGCACGCTTGGCACACCTACGGCGTGCGCAACCTCATCGGCATTCCGTTCGGATACGAGGGGCTGGATCCTGCCTTCGGTCACGAACCGGTGGAACTCAATCCCGAAAGCGTGATGAACATCACCACCTTCGGCGGATCCATGCTCGGCACCTCGCGCGGCAAACGCGGGGTCGGCACCATGGTCGACCGCCTCGAATCCCTTGGCGTGAACATCCTTTTCGTGATCGGAGGTGACGGATCGCAGCGCGGGGCTCTCGGAATCCACCGGGAAATCAGCAACCGTGGCTGCCGAATCGCCGTGATCGGTGTACCGAAGACGATCGACAACGACATCCTGTTCATGGACCGCAGCTTCGGCTACCAAACCGCGTTCGCCATGGCATTCGACGCGGTCAAGTCCGCCCATACCGAAGCCCGCGGCGCGCGCAACGGCGTTGGACTCGTCAAGCTGATGGGCCGCGATTCGGGATTCATCGCTTGCTCGGCCGCGCTTGCCACGGGCGATGCGAACTTCGTGCTCATCCCCGAAGTCCCGTTCGGACTCGACGGCGAATCGGGCCTGCTCGCGCGCATCCGCCGGCGCCTCGTCGAACGCGGACACGCCCTGATCATCGTCGCCGAGGGAGCCGGTCAGGAACACATCCCGCACGATTCCAGCGAGACGGAAAACACGGACGCGTCAGGCAATCGGCTCCACTGCGACATCGGGGTATTTCTCAAAGCGGCCATCGCTGCCGATTGCCGCCGACACGCGATCGAGGCGAACCTCAAGTATATCGACCCGAGCTACCTGATCCGCAGTGTGCCCGCCGCACCCGAAGACCGCGTCTTCTGCCTCAACCTCGGACGCCATGCCGTGCATGCGGGAATGGCCGGCAAGACCGGCATGGTCGTTGCCCGCTGGCATCACCGCTATGTCCACCTGCCCATGGCCTTGGTTGCTCGCGGACGACGCAAGGTGGATGCCAAAGGCGACTTCTGGCGCTCCGTCCTCGAGTCCACCGGCCAACCCGCCCGCATCGGTGAGCCACATTGAGAGGGAGCACCCTCCACAGGCTCCCTCGCCTCTTCGCCTTCTACTTCTCGCGTGCGGAAATTTGTCAAGATTTGCAGCCTGACCCCTATTTGGCTTCGCCGTTTGGCTCCTGCGGGATGAATGGGGGCAGGCTGCGGACCAGATTCGTCGGCAGCGGGTGCACGCGTTCGAGCACGCCCGGCGCGATTTCGTGAGTGCGGGCGATCGCCTCGTCGATCATCTCGAGTTTGGCATCGAGATTGTCGATGAAGTGCAGCGCGAAGGCCTCGCGGGTTCGCGGCAGCACGGGCGAGCCGAACTGATGCTCGCCGTGATGACTGCCGATCAAATGCAGCAGATGAAGACGGACTTCCTCTGACGGCGGCTGCAGGTCCCGCCAGTCGGCGGCTTCCTCTCCTGCCATCAAGTCGCGCCACAGGCGGTTGACGAGTTCGATGCCCAGCGGAATGTGGCCCATGAGTTCGCCGTGGAGGGTGACGCTCTGTGCAAAGCCGTGTTCCGGGTAGCTGTTTTCCCACAGTTTGCCGCAATCGTGGAACAGGACGCCAGCGATAAGTAGATCGCGATGGAGGGCAGGATAAACGGCACACAGGGCGTCGGCCGATTGCATCATCCGCGCCACATGCTCGACCAACCCGCCACGCCGCGCGTGATGGTTGCGCTTGGCGGCCGCTGTGCGGCGGAAGCGCTCGCCATGCTGCTCGAGAAAATTCCGGCAAAGCGCAGAGAGACGCGGATCGGCGATCGTGCCGCACAGCCGCACGATCTCCCCATGGTCCTGCTGTTGCTTTTCCAGCAACACGGAATCACCGGCGAAAAAGGCATCGAGCGCGGAAGCGTCCGGTACATGAAACGAAACCTCCTTCGCCTCGAGCCCGAATCCTCCCTGAACCCACTTCGCCTCAATGCGGGTCACCGACAGCGCCGTCATCGCATCCGCCTCGGCGTAGACCGGGGAATCCGACCAGACCTTGAGGCTGAAGTGACCGGTCGCATCGGCAAAAGCCAGTTCGAGATACGGCTTGCCGGTCTTGGTGGTGCGGGCACCCCGCGATTGCAACTGCGCCATCACAGCAGCCTGCAGCGGCACCTCGCCAGCCTGTCGCTTCAAGGCGGCAATCGTCAATGCAGTCATGCCGATCACCCTGCATCGCAGGAACCCGTCTGTCACGCACGACGTTGCGCTGCCAAACGGTCAGGCTGACACCTCGACCTCTTCCTGCGCAAGCCAGCGGAAGGAGCGAATGGTGAACCTTCGGCCGAGGTCCTTGTCGGTGCCCGAATCCGCCGGGTTGATCCCGCTGTCGTCCGGGTCCACCGGGTCCGGCAGCCGCTGCACGACCGCCTCGCACCAGGCGCGCGCCATGACCTTGCCGTTGACGACCGAGTCACCGTAGGCGCGGACCACGAACGTATCCGAGCGCGCGGAGAGTGCCGGACCGATCACCTGCAGCACGTCGGCTTGGGTGAGCCAGGCGGGCGATCCCCATGCTTTCGAATCCGGCTTGTGCGCCTGCTCGAGTTTCGTGCCGTCGGTAATGTTGATGTCGGTGTAGCGCGGGCTGGGAAGCGCATTCGCGTTGTTCAGCTTGTAGGCATTGGCGAGGGTTGTGTTGATGCCCGCTTTGCGGATCGCCGATTCGAGCGGACCCGCCATGCCGGTCTCGTCCTCCTTGAGCCGGCGGTTCACGAAGTCGGCCAGTGACAGGAACGGCCCGCGCAAGCGCACTTCGGCAACGATCGCTTCGGCCAGCTGGTCAACCTCGGCGGGTGTCAATTCGCGGTAGCAATCCCAGATGTTGTCGAAATCGGTGGGGTCGCCGGTTTTCCACGCGCGGCCCGGCGCGTTGAGCACGCGTGGGAACGGGATGTTGCCGCGGCTGCTTTTGTAGCCCGCGTTGCGGGTCGACGCCAACAGCGCCTTCCATGCCTCCTTGCGCGTCGAGTTCACGTTGAACGCGCCGTCGACCATCAGCCGCGAAGCCGCCTTGTGGAAATCGACGAGGTCGTCGTCGAGCGTCTCCGCTGCACCATCGGCCACCAGCCGCATGCGGCCGTTAGGCAAGGGCGCTGACGCGGGATTTTTAGCGAAAGCCATCTTCTCCGTGTCGCCGCCAGTGGAGAGAAAAAACGAATCCCATAGCGCCCGGTTGGCCTCGAACGACAGATCGTACACCAGATTGTCGCTGTGTGACGTATTGCCGGTCATCAACTTCGCGTTGTCCGCCCAGCTCCGGCCGGAATCATTGCGGGTGGTCGTGGATGAATATCCGATCTGGCGGTCGCCAAAGCCGCCGGAGTTTGCCGATGCCGAGTCGCCCGAGAGCGCCGCGGTGCGGGCGATACCGGTGAACTTGCTGCGGCTGCCTGCAGTCCCCAACCGCGGATCGACCAGTGAATTGCCGATCGCATACGATGGATGCCAAATGAATTCGGACAGCTTGACGTGCTGGTACTGGGCAAGCGAGAGCACGCCTGTTTCCGTCCGGGGCACATCGAAGAGGATGTAGCGGTCGGCCCCTTCCTGCGGCGGACCAAACGGATTACCGCGGGCGCGTCCGCCGGAGAACACCGGCATCTGATCGTTCCAGCTCACCGCGCCATCGAACAGGTCGCGGGTGAATGCACCCCAGAACCACGGCGCGCCGAGACCCGCGATGTTTTCCCATGGCGAGCGGATGATGTAGGAAGCCCGCGGATTCCAGTTCGCCAGCATGGCTTCCTCAAAGTGCGGAGTGCCTTTGAGGGTGCTTCCCGCGTTATTGATGTTCGATGTATGCTCGTCGAACCAGCGCATGCGGATCGCCTCGCGGGTGCGGACGTTCGGCACGATGGTCGGCACACCGGCGACCGAGTTGTAATACTCATAGGTCATCTTGTTGGAGAGAGACCAGACCAGTCTCGGCTCCTGCCCGCCTCCATATTGGAGGGATGCGGAGAGCACCGCGATCTGCGGGAGAGCGTCGAGATCTTTGTAGCTGCCCACGCGCGACACACCGGCGGCCGATTTCAAAATCGCCCGGGTGTCCTGGGCCTGCACATCGGTTGCATTGAGCGCGGTCTGGGCGTCGTACCAGTACTGCGTGATCTTGCGGTCGGTGCCCTCGGTGTTCGGCCTGCCATCCGCGTAGTACCCGCTGATAAACAAAGGAGCCACATAGTAATTGCGGGATACGTCGGGCGTGACCTCGCAACTCAGCATGTTGGCGAGCAGGTTGAAATTGGTCGAAGGATTGTAAATCGTCCACCCCTGGTACGCGATGTTGCCCGGCGGCGAGAACACCAGGCATTCCCCAGGTGCAAAGCGGGTTTTCGGTATCGCGAAGTAGTAAGTACCGACGAAAGGATCCGTGCTGCTTCCACCGAGCGCTGCGCCCACTTCCTTGGGATCCCGCCCGCCCTCAAACATGATGAGGCTGCCTTGGTCCGTACCCATCAGTTGCCTGCCGTTGCCTTGGATGTAAACCATCGCCTGTTCGAAATCGAGTTCGACGTTGTAGGGATTCCACAGCACCACGCGCGGATAAAGATTCTGCCGCATCTGCCACTTGTTGGCCGGCATGGTGTAGCCACCGTAGGTCGTGTAGAGCGTCGCCTCGACCAGGATCGGCTGCAGGCCGGACAACTTGTTGCCGTCGAGCTTGACCGGTGTCGCATTGGCGAGTTCGTAGACGTTCGAGCCCGGTCCTCCGCTCTGGAACTCCGGGGGTTTGGCTGCGACGTTTTTGCCACTGAGCGGCGCGTTGATGTTCGCCCAATCACGCAGCAGCCCAAACGTCGGCGACGACACCGCGTGGCGGAAATTACCTGTGCGTTTGTCCTTCGCGCCGTCCGTGACAATCCGGTCCAAGTCCTTGAGCCCCGCCAGCGTCCCCTTCGCCGCGATCTGCCCGTCGCCGTCCGACAGAAATGCCGTCAGGTCGCGCTTCAACCCGCCATTGGCCACATCCGCCAACACGCCCTGCGAGTCGACCGTCAGGTTGAACACGTTGTCCTCGGCCCATTCTTTTCCCGCTGTGGTGAGCGCCGTTGTTTGTCCACTTGCCAGCCTCGCCACATCCTCGTCGGCGAGTTTCACACCGCCACTCATCTGTTCGCTCTCCGCCTTCTGCGATGCCATCACCCGCCACCACTTCTGCGGCTCGGATTGCGCCTGCGCTTCCCACGCGTCGCGCGTCGCCACGTTGGCCCGCACACCGAGATCACCCGCCCACCACGCGTAATGGCCGGACGGTTGGTTGCTCGCATTTTTCATCGCCACCGACGGAGCCATCACCTTGCGGTTTAGTTCGTCTTGGCCCAGTTCGATGGCAACCCCTTCGGCAAGCGCGCCCTTCGCGGCGTCTTTCGACAGCTTCGTCACATCCTCCCCGCCGCTCACCATCCATCCCAAAAACTCCGGTTCCACCGGAGTCCGCGCATATCGCAGATCGCTCAGCCCGCCGGCCGTGTCACTGCGTGTGAAGAACGAAGTCCCGTCGGCCTGTGTGCTGCGCCACACACCGGTCCAGTGCGGGTTGGCGAATGTCTTCGCCTCCGTCTCGTCCTTGGCCAACAGTTCCGCGCCAGCGGTGATCCGCTGGTCCGGCCCCGCCGTCTTCTGCAACTGCGCCAGCGCCTGCATCAACGCCAACCGCGCGTTGTCACGCGCAGTCGTCAGATGGTCCGCACTGCCGCTGCGCCGCAACTCGATCGATGCCAGCCCGGTCATCGCCACCGCCAACAACGAGATCAACACCAGCAGCATCACCGACACGACCAAAGCGAATCCACGGGGGGGCCAAGGTTGCGTATTTCCTCCAACAAGCATGATTATGTATTCACTCTGTATTGACCAATGTCAAGGAGCGACACAGGGGAAAAAGCCCCGCAATCCGACTGGCAGGGCTCCCGGATGGTTGGACGCTTGCGGGCAGGAGCCACCCCTGCCCGGACATGCGGGAATCTACGTCAATTTGGCGTGGTTTCCTTCGCCTTCACCCGCATGAAGAGCTTCGCGGCTCCGGCATGAGAGGTGTTCGCCAGATCCACCGAGACGGTGGTTGTCGTTCCCTGCGAGGTGACGTTGTCGAGCACCGGGGTCCACGATTGCGGGTCCGCAAGTTCGCCCGTGGCCTCGAGGACATAGGTGGCACCCGGCTGCGATTCCCACGACATCGTGCAGACCGTGCCGGCCATCGTGATTGCGGTGACATTGAATGCCGGATGGTCCTCCTGCGGCGGGGTGACCGTCTCGATCGTGTAGTCCTCGTTCTTCGACCCGGTGAAATTCGGATCGTTGACGGTCGCTGTCACCGTGTAGTCGCCATCGGCGGTGGGCGCATCGGCGCTTGGTCCGTAACTCGTGGCGTTGCGGCCGGTGTAGTTGTAGGTGAAGCCCGACACCCCGCTGGCCGACGCCGTGTAGGCGTTACCGTTGCGGGTGAGCGTGATGTCACCGCTGGTGAGTGCCTTGGGCAGGATCGTCAGCGTGGCATTGGTGAACTGGATCGAATAATTCGATCCGATGTCGAGCGAGCCGCGGCTGATCGTGTAGGTGCCGACGTTTTCGCCCGACTGGCGTTCCAGCGCGCCAGTGTAGGAGAACGACGAGGCTTCGTCATCATCGGTGGAATAGGTAAGCGCCGGATCCGCGTCGCCGTAGGTCTTGGACTGGTTGTCCGCCTCGATGACGACTTCGCGCGGATCGACCCAGCTTTGCGGAATGCTGATCGTGCGATCTGTAGCACCGGGACTGGTGAGCGTGACGTCGCCCGAGTAGCCACCGGCCGCCGTGGTCGAGGTAAGGCGGACGTAGACCGTGGTCTCGCCGAGCGTGCCGACGGCACCGACGACAATCGAGTCGTCATAGCCGCTGACCTCGTCGAGCGAGATCTCGAAGCCATCGGGTGCGGTGACCGTGATCCCCGCGGTGAGCAAGGAGCCCGAGAGTTGGAACTGGCCGACCGGGTACGATGGCGACCCGAAGGTTGATCCTTGGCCGTCGATGCTGCCACCGACGGTGATCTCCGGGCCTGGCGGCGGCGGCGAGTAGACGGTGGGGCGGAAGTGGCTGGTCGGTCCGCAGATCAGCCCGAGGGACGGATCGAAGGAAGCGGCCGCACCCTTGGCGAAGCGAGCTTCCATCGAGTAGCCACCCCCGTCCTGGTAGTAACCGATGGCGATGTTGTAGGAACCCTCTCCGAGCGTCACGACACCAAGCGCGTCCTGCTCCGGATGATTGCCATTGTTGTCGACCACAAGCTCGTCGACATCGGCGAAGTCGCCATCCTTGTTCAAATCGATGTAGATCACGCTGCCATCATCGCTGCGGGTGGCGAAGGTGTATTCCCCCGCCCCGTCGATGTCGGCATTGAAGCTGCCGATCCACAGCAGGGCGAACCCATCCTCGGCATTCTCACCGCTGCCGAGCACCGCCGGAAACGCCGAGACCAGCGTGCCATCGGGGTACGAGATCGGATCGAATTGGGTGAAGGTCGCGCTGGGCGTGGCACCGATCAGGTTGGAGATCGGGTTGAGTTGTGAGGCACCGAAGCGCGAGTTGAAGGCAAGCCCCTGCAAGCCGCTGTTGAAGACGGTGACCGTGAGCGAGCGTGTCTTCACCACGCCTCCAGCGGAAGCCGCGAGCACGTAGGTGGTGGTGCTTTCGGGCGAGACCGTCTGAGATCCGGACGCACCGACGGACACGCCGTCCAGCGTCACCGACCCTTCGTCAGCCTGCTCGACATTCCACGATAGAGTCGTCGGGAAACCGGAGACCACGCGGTCGGCGGATGCAGTCAAGTTGAGGTAAGGTGCCTGCGGCTCCGACGTGAGGAAGCCGGCACTGGACGCCTGGACCGGATCCAACTGGCTCCAAGGGATGCCCGCCCCCTTCTTGTAGCGAGCGTACATCGATTCCGACGAACTTTGCTCGGAGAACCCGATCGCGATGCGCACCTTGTTCATCTGCAAATTCACGGTGGCGGTGGTTCCCTCGTTGATGCCGGTGGCACCAGCCGTGTTGTCGACGACCAGTTCCCCCGTATCGTCGAAGTCACCGTCGCCATTGAGGTCGAGATAGATCACGCTCATCTCGTCACCGCTCGAGCCGAAGGTGTACTGCCCCTTGCCCTGGGAGGTGACGTCGAACCAGCCGAGCCAGACAATACTGAAGGTGTCGGGCGAAGTAAGACCCGGCAGGTTCGTGTTGAAATCGGTGGAGTAGAACCCGCGGTCCGCGTAGCTGATCGGACCTTGTTGCAGGAAGCTGCCGTCGGGCGTGAGCGCGAGCAGGTTGGAGATCGGCTTGAGGAAGCTCGCGCCGTTGACCGAGTCGTAGACGTTGCCGACGAGGCCGTTGCCGCCGACGTAGACGCGGATCTTACGCGACTGGCGGAGGCTGCCTTGGCCGGCGGTGAGCGTGTAGACGGTCGTCTGGGTCGGACTCACCGTGACCGATCCGTTCTCGGACTGCGTGCCGATGCCGTTGTCGATGCTCACGTTGGTGACGTTGCCGACATTCCAGCTCAGCGTGGTGCTTCCGCCCGCGGCGATCACCTGCGGCGATGCGGCCAATGAGAGGAACTCGGGCGCGCCAGAGGCGAAGAAGAAGTCGCCGGTCATGCCGGCGGTGCCGGGAAGGTTGGCGTTCTGGTTGAACTTCTCGTGGACGATCGTCCACACCGTGCCATCGAGACTGGTTTCAATGCGCCAAGACACGGGGTCGAAGATGTTGGCCTCCACACCGAGGCGGTAGCTGTCCGCTTTCACATAGCGACCGTAGTCGATGACGAGCGGCAAGACGTTGAAGTCGCGCCAGGCGGTGTTGAGATCGTTGTCGAGGGCATAGAACGGGTGGTATCCGAAGTCCGGCAGCCAACCGCCGGGCAAGTTGATGCCCTCGGGATTGGTGGCGATGGCGTCGGCTGCGGGAATCATTACACCGTCCTTCCACAACTGGAACTCCTTGAGCACCACGGCGTCGTCGTTGGTGCTGACGCCTTCGATCTCGCGCAGGCCAAGCGTCGTGAACCGCAGGTAGCGGAACGAACCGGACTCGATGACGTTGACGGTGGCCGTCGCCGTGCGCGAGAGCGAGCCATCGCCCGCAGTGAGCGTGTAGGTCGTGGTGGTCGCGGGCGAGACCGCGAGCGATCCCTTGGCGGACACTGGCGCGCCATTGATGTCGACGGAGGCACCGCCGAACACCTCCCAGCGCAGAGTGGTCGAGGAGCCGCTGAAAACCACGTCGGAATCGGCGGAGAAATTGCCGATCACCGGACCGGCAGTCGCCCCTTGGGGATCAAAGACGAAGTCTAGGAGCGGCGCGTTTTCCGGATCATCGCCGGTGCCGATTCCGAAGCCGGAGCCTTCGGACACTTCGAGTGCGGACGGGCTGATGCGGAGGAACACGTATTTGCCCGCATTGGCACCGTTGGCATACGCCTCGTTGAGCCAGTAGCCGAGGCCCGTGCTTTCACCGGTCTCGGCGAAGGCATCGAGCGGAGTGGTGGTATTCAGGAACGACGGGCTGATGAGATAGCCGTTGTCGAGCGCGTTGGCGGCTCCGTCGACGACATCCGCCTCCACGGTCAGGGACGAATCGCGCGCGCCGGGGATGGCGAAGAGGCTGATCGGCACGCGTCCGTTCTCCGCGAGTTCGCCGCCATAGGTGCGAACGGTGAGATTGGCCGTGAGGAACGAACCCGATCCGAGATCCGGCAACTGGAACGGAATGACGATGTGGTTCACCAGATTGTCACCGGTGTAGCGGCCGACATCGAGGATCGGGAAGAAATCACCGTTGGGACCACTCGCAAACGATCCGTCGAGCGCGGTTTGGAACGAGGCGTCGTCGTAGATCGCCGCGATGCTGCCGCGCGGCAGGGCCGAAACGGACACGCCAACGGTGGCGACCCGGTAGCCCGAGGCGTTGGTGGCAAGCAGATGGTAGCCGCGGCTCACACCCGGGGTGACCGAGGTCGTGCCGTTGGCGGCCACTTCGCCGGAGCCGATAAGCACGACCTGGTCCGCCCCGCTCACATCCCAGGAAAGCGTGGTTGATGATCCCTCGGCAACGGTGGTCGGCGACGCGATGAAGCTGTTGATCACCGGTGCTTCGGCGATCACCGGATACCCTTGGTCGAGGTAGGTCGGTTGCACCGCGGTCCATGCCTGGCGCGCCGTTGGCAGCGACTGGTCGTATTGCTCGTCGATCACGAACCAAGTGGTGCCGTCGAGCGATCCTTCGATTTTCCAACTGGCCGGGTCGCCATCGGCGCTGACCGGCGAAGTCGAGAAGCGATAGGCGTCGGCGGAGACATAGCCGCCGAAATCGAGCACCAGCGGTTTGATGTTCTTATCCGACCACCAAGTGTTGCGATTGCCATCGACCGCATACTGCGGGCCGGACGCAGTGGCCCCTCCCGGGTTGGTGGCGGTGGCACCGGCAAGCGGAGTTCCGTTGAGAAGCATCTGGAATTCGGAGAGGGCCACCTTGCGTGCGGAATAGTCGGCGGGGAGCAGTCGCACTTCGAGCGGGTTGAAGCGGAAGTAGCGGGCGACCGCCGGGCTGGTGACACGGACGGTGAGACGATAGGTCTTGGTTCCCTCGCTGTTCGCAGCGGTCAGCACGTAAGTGGTCGTCGTCGCGGGCGACACATTGAGGCTGCCGGTCGCGGACAAGTTGGTTCCATCACCGGGGCTGATGCTGATGCTGTCGGCGCCATCGACATCCCATGACAAGTTGACGCTGCCGCCATTGAAGGTGGTGAAGCGATCGGCGGTGAAGGAATTGACCATCGGTCCGGGAGCGCGCACGACTTCAAGCGTGGCGTTGTCCCAGAAACTCTGGCAGGCCGGGCTTTGCGTGCCGTTGTCGGTCCCGTCGCGGTTGCCGAGCGAAGCGACGACCACTCCGACGTTGCCTGACAGCTGGCTGTCCGCCACGGAGACGGTGTGGGAGTGGCTGACGAGGCCCATGGTGCCCGACTTGTAGCCACCGGGTGGCGAGCTGACCGCGGCGGCGCGGCTGACGAGGTTGAGAAGCCAGCCGTCGGCGGATGGCGCTGAGCCATATGGGACTTCCGCGAGACCATTGGAGAGACCGATGAACGATTCGTCCGCCCAGCGTGGGTTCGAGGTGAAGGAAGTGGCACGATCGCCGGCGCGGATGTTGAAGACGATCTGGTCGCCTGGACTCAGTGTGGACCACTTGAGGTTCGAGACTTGGGCGATGGCCGCTCCCGCCATGAGCGAGACGACCTTGGCACCGTCGGCGGGGCTGATGCCCGCCTTGCCGACCGCCACTTGGTTCAAATCCGGGTCGGAATCGCTGCGTGTGACGTCATCATATGCCGTGCGCGAGGTGTTCTGGCGGGCGATGATCTGCCAGCCGTTGAGTGACGTCACACCGCCATTGCCGAAGTTGCCGGCGGGATCGGTGTTGGTGTTGCTTTCGAAGCTGCCGTTTTGGAGCGACAGCGCAACCGGACTGGTTCCGACGAGGATCGAAACCGTCTTGGTGGTGGTGCCCGCGGTGTTGGTGGCGGTGAGCGTGTAGGTCACCGGATTGGCGGGGCTGACCGAAAGCGATCCGCTGGACGATAGGGTACCGATGCCGAGATCGGGTGAAATGCTGAACGAATCGGCATTGTACACCGCCCAGTTGAGGGTCGACGACGCGCCGACGAGCAGGGCCGAAGGAGTGGCCGTGAAATTGACTACCGGCGGCTTGACGAAGGAAACCGGGAATGCCGCCGAGTAATCGCCGGCCGGGAGATCGGCATTCGTCTGCTGGTCGATCAGCAGCCAGTTCGTGTTGTCATGGCTGCCTTCGATCCGCCAACTGACCAGATGGAAATCGGCAGACGAGTAGGACCCCAGGCGGTAGGCGTCGATGGTTGTCGTCGCCCCCATGTCGTAGACCAGCGGCGACTTGTTGGTGGTGAAGCTGGCGTTGTACCAGAAGGTCGAAAGGCTGTTGTCATTGGCCTGGGCAGCAAAGACGTCGTTGTTGCCCCCGTTGGGACCTCCCGGGTTGGTCGCGGTGACGGCCGGCACCCGCGTGCCGCCGGAGAGCAGTTGGAATTCGGGCAGGTAGAACAAGCCGTAGCCCGCACGGTCGGCCACCGGCACAAGCCGATAATACCGGAAAGGGCCGGGCTGCAACTGAGTGAGCGTCACGGTTTTGCTGCGCGTGCCGGCGGGGCCGGTGGCGCTGAGCGTGTAGGTGGTGGTGGCGGAGGGGATGACCTCGATGGCACCACCGGACGGATTGATGGAAACCGGCCCGGATCCGCTGTCGAGGCTCGCCGAGGTCGCGTTGCCAATCGACCAAGTGAGCGTGCGCGATTCACCCGGGGTGAATCCGGTGCTGTTGGTGCTGAAGGTGATCGCGGGCGGTCCGACAACGGTGGGATCAAACGTCGCGGTGAGGCTCGGGCGACGCCAGGAATTGTTGTTCGCCACGTTCTGCGTGTTGATGCCGAAGTTGGTGCCGGCTGCCGGATTGAGCCCGCCTTGCGCGACGCGCAAGAACACATACTTGCCGGCATTGGCACCGTCGGCGTACATTTCCGTGAGCCATGAGGACAAGTTGATTGATCCGTCGCTGCTGGTCACGGCACGGACGTTGTCGGTGGTGGTGTTGGTGCCGGTCGCAGCGTTCAAGGTTGTCGACGGGCTGATGTAGGATTGCTGGATGAGGGTGCCGCGCGTGCGGTGGTCGTTAGTGCCGTCGTGGATGTCGGAAGCCACCGGAGCCGAGCTGCTGCGCACCTCCGGGATGCCGTAGAGGTGGTAATTGAGTGTCACGGTCGTCGCGGTGTTCGAGTCTCTGGTGGGCCGCACGCTGAGGCTGGCATTCGTGAACCCGCCGGGGCCGAGGTTGTTGGGTAACTGGAACACCAGCATGCCGGCCACGTTGAGGTCCGTCGCCGCCTTGCGGCCGATGTACAGGAAGTTGCTGCCCCCGTTGTTCGGCCCGGTCACTTGCGCGGGCGTGTAACCCCCTGTGCCGACCGGCACGGCAAACTCGGCGTCCGCGGCATTCGCCGTGAAGGTGACCGACGAGGTGTTGGTGACCGTGACTGTCGCGCTCGCTGTGCGGGATCCGACGGCATTGCTTGCGGTGAGCGTGTAGGTGGTCGTGCTGGTCGGCGAGACCGCGTAGGAGGTGAGCCCGCTGACGTTGATTGCGCCCGGATTGAGTGTCAGGGTGGTGGCGTTGGTGGTCGTCCAAGAGAGCGTGCTGTTCGACCCGCTCAGAACCGATGTGGGGCTGGCCTTGAAGGAGGAAATGACCGGCGTGTTCGGATCGAGCGGCGTGAAGGTGTAGTTGAGGAGCGGCGGCGCGGCGAGGAAGTAGCCGACCGCGTTGCCGGTGGATACTTGGAAGCCGGTGCCGGTGTCCGGCCCGTCGGACGGCGCGACTTGGTTGGGCGTGAGCGCCGCGGGACTGAGGCGCACGAACACGAAGTTGCCGGCTTTGTCCCCGTTGGCATAGGCCGAGTTGATCCACGATTCGAGCAGCGCCGCCTCACCACCGCCTGCGGGCGTCTGGGTGTAGGTGTTGGTGGTGGTGCCGGTGTTGAGGAAATTCTGCTTCACCAGTGTGCCGTTGGCGGTGTGGTTCGTGCCGCCGTTGCGCACGTCGCTCTGCAGCGTCGCGCTCGAGTTGCGCGATCCGGGAATCGCCCACAGGTTCACGTTGATCTTCGGCCGCGGCTCGTCGGCCGATTCATTGGTGTAGAATGACAGGCTGACGTTGCTGAACACCCCCTCACCCAGATCGGGAAGCTGGAACGGCACGACGAGATGCCCGATGTTGTCCGCGTAGTACTGGCGGCCGATGAAGACGCCCCGACCGCTTTGGGCGACCGGTCCGCTGGCGACCACGGCGTTGGCATTGGTCTGAAATTAGGCGTCGTCGGGGTGCGCGACAATCGAATCAGCGCGGAGTTGGGACGGGAGCAAGCCTGCCGCAAGCAACAGGGCGATGCGGTACGGGGTTCTGGCGATGGGTTGCATGGGATTGCAGGTCTGGGTTGGTGACGGATGATGAAATTAAAAATTGCAGTCATGGACATCGTAAGGATGAAAACATTCAGCCCAAGAAAAATCAGTTTCTGCTGATAAAAATACATTGCGGTCACATTCGGTGATGAAAATGCGGAAAATGGCGCTACCAGCGCTCCTAGCTCCCGCGATGAAATGTATCCATCGACGGTCATCCCTGCACGATGGCTTCCTTCCATTCCCGCCCCTCATTCCTCCGCGCGCTTGCCGCGATAGAACACGACAAACACGACCAGGCAGACGAAGACCATGGCGGCAAGCCAGAGCCAGTAGGCGGTCCACCCGCTGCCGTCCGGCCGCACGAGCACCTGCCGCATCCAGCCGCAGACGAGCGTGCCGAGCAAGGGACCCAGTCCATTCGACACCATCGCCAGCAGTCCCTGGGCCTGGCTTTTGAGACCGGGATCCACCCGGCGGTCGAGAAACACCTGGGCAGTCACGAAGTAGAACGTGAAGCAGATGCCGTGAAGGGCGATGCCGGTGACGTGCCAGCCCGAGACTCCGTCGATGCCCGCCAGCGCGCTCAACAGGAATCTCAGCACCGAGAATCCCAGCGCCCAGGTGAGCACGGTCTTGATGCGGAAGCGGGTCATCACCGACGCCAGCACGAGCATGCTGAAGGTTTCGACCACCTGTGCGACCGTCATGGTTCCCGTCGGCCGGTCGTCGCCGAGAAATTTCAAAAACTCGGGGGCGTACATGTAGAACGCCGCGAGCGGAATCGAGAGCAGCGTCGTGACGATGAAGAACACGCATTGATCGCGTTGTTTGAGGATGACGAACGCGTCGAGGCCGAAGCGGCTTTTCCATGACACCGCGTTGCCGAGTGGCGGCGTGAATGGCAACGCCAGCGCGATGAGCCCGCCGATGATCCGGGCGGCCACCGAGGCATGACCCGCGAGCGGACTCGTGTCGGCCATCAGCAGATGGCTGGTGACCAAACCTCCGGCGACCCAACCGACCGTGGCGCCCATGCGCACCAGCGGGAACTGACGCTCGCCATGCGACAAGTGGGTGAGCGACACCGTTGCGAGCAGTCCCCAGCTCGGACCGGATAGCACCGAATACGCGCCGAGCAACGCGATGAACCATGCCGGATGCCAACCGGCTTCAAGGCATTGGAACGCGGCAAACAGGACGATGGAGCAGAGGATCGCCGACCACGCGAAGAGGCGGTCGGCCGAAACGCGTTGATCGGCAAGGGCTCCGCCGATGAGCGGTGCCACGAGCGCGCAGAGCGGCGCGACGAGGAAGACCGCGGGCACCCAGTCGGCGAGACCTCGTGCATTGAGGATGTTGGTGAGCGCCGGCAGCCAGAATCCGGGCGTCATGCCGTGGAAGAAGAACACCAGCCACAGCACGGTGAAGACGGCCCGCGGGTCGTTGCGGATCCATCCGCCGCGAGCGGCCGCATCGGAGTCGGGCTGGGGCGTCGTCATGCGGGGTGGAGTCCGGCAGCAAGATGAATTCTCTCAGCATTCAACGGTGATGCCGGACCTGCCCGCCTCGATCGGCGCGTCGTGGCGTTGTCGCAGCGCTTCGGCGAGAGCCGATGTCGCTTCGGGTTCTCCATGAACGAGCCAGACGCGCTTTTTCGGGCCGGTCGTACGGTCGAAGTACTCGAGCAACTCCGAGTGGTCGGCATGCCCCGAAAACGAATCGACAGTCTCGATGCGGGCGCGCACCTCGTGGCGCTCACCGAGGATCGACACCTCCTTTTCCCCGTCGCGGATGCGGCGGCCGAGCGTGTGCTCCGCGCAGTAACCGACGAACAACACGGTGGTGGCGGGATCGCTGATGTGATTCTTGAGATGGTGGAGGATGCGCCCGGCCTCGCACATGCCCGATGCGGAAATGATGATCGCCGGGCCATGCAGATCGTTGAGCGCTTTGGATCCGCTGACCGAGCGCACCAGGGTGAGGCTCTCGAAACCAAACGGGTTGCTCTTCTCGAACAGGGACCGGTAGGTTTCCTCGTTGAACGAATCCGGATGGAGCCGGTAGATTTCGGTGGCACTGACCGCGAGCGGGCTGTCGACGTAGACCGGGATCTGCGAGATCATGCCACGCTTGAAAAGATCGTTGAGCACGTACAGCACCTGCTGGGTGCGCTCGACGGCGAAGGATGGAATCAGGATCCTCCCCTTGCGCGCCAGTGCGCCGCGGAGAACGGTGGCGAAATGGTCGCCCATGCCGGGAGGTGCCTCGTGCTCGCGCCCGCCGTAAGTGCTCTCCATCAGGAGGAAATCGACATCCGCCACTGGCACCGGATCGCGCAGCACTTCGTTTCCGCCGCGACCGACGTCACCCGAAAACAGGAACCGCTTGCGGACGCCGTCGGCGCGGTCGTCGATCTCCAGCAGAACCTGCGCACTGCCGAGGATGTGTCCGGCATCGACAAAGGTGGCGGTGACGCCGTCGCACACCGGGATGGGCCGGTCGTAGCCGACCGTGACGAACTGGCGCAGGCATCGTTCCGCGTCCTGCTCGGAATAGAGCGGGTGCAGCGGATCGAGTCCGTCCTTGGCACGGTGCTTGTTGAGCCACTGCACGTCGCCCGCCTGGATCCTCGCCGAGTCGGCGAGCATGATCTGGCAGAGATCGCGCGTGGCATGGGTGGAGAAGACATTGCCCCTGAATCCCCTCGCGGCAAGGTTGGGCAAGTTGCCGCTGTGGTCGATGTGCGCGTGCGAGAGGACCACGCAGTCGATGGATGCCGGATCGAAGTGGGGAAACCGGGAGTTGATCGCATAGGCCTCCTTGCGCGAGCCCTGATAAAGCCCGCAGTCGAGCAGGATGCGCCTGCCGTTTACTTCAAGCAGGTGCTGTGATCCGGTGGTGGTGCCGGCGGCACCGCAGAATTTGAGTTTCATGGAATGAGTGGTTTGACGAGCACCTTGGAGTCGCGTCCGCTCGCTTCATATTGAGCGCGGCGCACAGCCGGCAACGCATCGACGTCGGCAGGAATGTAACCGAGGCGATCGACAAAGAATCCGGCGGCGCGGTTGCTCAGGGCAAACACCCTCGGAATCCCCTGGCGCACGGCAAGGCTCTCGACGTGCCGCACCAATTCCTCACCGTAGCCGCGGCCCTCGTGGGCGTGCTTGACGTAGAGGCAGGCGACTTCCGCGCATGCCTCACCGGTGTATCCGTGCAGGGCAACGCAGCCGACAACGTTGTCGTCGATCGTCATCACATGAAAATCGGCGAGCCGCGAGTGGATGTCCTCATAAGTGCGCTCGACCAGCTTCGACCGCCGCACCGAACGCCCGATCATCCCGAGAAGCTCGGGGATGTCCTCGTCGCGAAGCGGCCGGATGATCCGGTAGCTGTCGGCATGCACCATCGTGCCGACGCCTTCATTGGAGAACAATTCGTTGACCAGTGCGCCCTGCGTCCGCCCGTTGAGCACGTGGACGCGCGGGACGCCCGCGCCACAGGCGGCGGCGGCGGCATGCAGCAACGCGGCCCCGCGCGCATCGGTGCGCGACGCGCAAGCGGCGGCGTCGGCTGCACGCAGGGCATGGACCGGTGCGCCGTCGACGAGGATCGCCTCTTCGAGCAAGGCGATGATTTTGGAAACTCCGATGCCGCGAGCATAGGCGACCACTTCGGGATCGAGCGGCCCCACCGCTGAGGCATCGACCACGGCGGATTGACCGCGCCCGAGGATGTCGCGCGTAGCGGAGATTGCCGCAGGATCGGTGATCGGATGGGGCACGCGCGCCGCCATGATTTCGCATTCCAGCGTCCAGTCGTGCAGGTCTTTGAGATCGCCGCCGAGCACGCCGAGCACGAGCTTGACGCCGATGTCCTCGAGCACGGCGAGATCGAGCAGGGATTCGGCCAACGCCGGCTCGGGCAGGATTCCCGCTTCGATCAGCACAAGGAAGACCTTGCTGCGGAACTGGGGAATGTATTGCAGGACCTCGCGGACATCGCTGGGCTGAGCCACGACCGGGTTGTATCAGACCCGGGTGCGGCCGCAAGAGCGGGTTGCCCCGGACAATCCGATGCGGCACGGATTTTTGGCATTGCCAAACCCGTTCGTCCCGTGCAGTTTCGCGGCGTTGGAGCGACGGATGGGTGTGTCTGACACCGAGTTTTCAGCCACCTTCCTCCGCCGCAGCGTCCCTCCCCCGCCGTCCGCGCGAAATCGTTCGCGGTTGCAACGGACCGGCATCCCGATGGGATTCCGTGATTCCAACCCGACGTGTTTCCCCGGAAACCTGAAGCTCCCGCATGGCGGCGGCACCGGGAGGACTTCATCCACCACCACCCCCAAGAACCATTCATGGCCGGTCACAACAAGTGGTCCAAGGTCAAGCACATCAAGGCCCGTGTGGACGCCGTCAAAGGACGCGTCTTCAGCAAATGCGCGCATGAGATCGCGCTGGCCGCGCGTGCCGGCGGCGGAGACCCCGCGGCCAACGCCCGGCTGCGTGCCGCCATCGAAAACGCCAAGGCCGTATCGATGCCCAAGGACAACATCGAGCGCGCCATCCGCAAGGGCACCGGCGAATTGGGAGGCGATGCGATCCAGGAAGTCTCCTACGAGGGATACGGACCCGCCGGAATCGCATTCATCATCGAAATCGCCACCGACAACCTCAACCGCTCGGCCGCCGACATCCGCTCGATCTTCACCAAGAACGGCGGCAGCGTGGCCACACCGGGCAGCGTGAGCTACCAGTTCGACCGCAAAGGTGAAATCCGCCTGCCGGGTGGCGCGATCAGCGAGGCATCACTCATCGACGCCGCGATCGAGGCCGGTGCGGACGACGTCCTGCCCGGTGACGACGAGCACGTGATCCTCACCGCGCCCAACGAACTCGGCACCGTGGCCAACACGCTGCGTGGAATCGGACTTGTGGTGTCGTCGGAAAAAATGGTTTCGATCGCGCGCAATCCGTCGGTGGTCGATGACGCGGCCATCGCAAGGCAGGTGCTCAAGTTGCACGACCAACTCGACGACTATCCCGACACGGTCAACGTGTTCACCAACTTCGAGGTCGCCGACGAGATTCTCGACCAGCTCGCATGACCCGGTTCCGAACGATTCCTGATTTCCCAGCATGAGCAAGAAAAGCCAACCAGATGAACCGCGGGACGATGCCGCGGAAGCGGCACCATCACCCGGCAAGACGCGCGCCACACGCAAATCCTCCGGCAAGACGACCGCGCGCAAGAGCGTTGCCAAGGCAACGGCGGATGCCGGAGAACCTCCGGCCGGGCCAACGCCGTCGGCGGATCCCGCTCCCACTCCGGTTGGCGACACGACAGCCGCCGAACCGAAGCGCTTCGGCCGCGTGCCCGGCGGCGGTCCGGTGGTCGCACGCGAATCGTCACAGCCGCCACCCGAGCCACCTGCGGCAAACAGCCCGGCACCGCAGTACCGGGAAGATCGACATCCGAAGCGGCGGCGCGACAAGCGCAAGCGTCGCGGCGAGCGCAACCCGAATGGATCGGCCATCGACGGCGAACCCAACGGTGAGTCGTTCACACCTCGTGGACCGGTCGAGCTTTCCGGACCCAAGACCGAATGCAACGGCATGCTCGAGATCGCACCCAAGGGGTTCGGTTTTCTCCGCGTGCCGGAGAAGCGTTTTGACATGGCGCGCGACGACGTCTTCGTCTCGCCGGAAACGATCCGCAAATCAGGCCTCCGTGTCGGCCAATGGATCCACGGGTTTTTCCAAGAAGGCCCGCGCGGACCGCAGCTCGTCGAAGTCACCGCAGTGAACGACCTGCCGCCCGCCGACGCGGTGAAACTTCCGCACTTCGACGAACTCAAGGCGGTCAATCCCAACAAGCGCATCAGCTTCGAAACCACGCCGGAGCGCTTCACCACGCGCGTCGTCGACATCATGGCTCCCGTCGGCCGCGGTCAGCGCGGGCTGATCGTCTCGCCCCCGCGCTCGGGCAAGACCACGTTGCTGCTGCACATGGCCGAGGCGATCCGTGAGAAATACGACGAGGCGATTCACCTGATGGTGCTGCTCGTCGATGAACGGCCGGAGGAAGTCACCGAGTTCCGCCGCGCGCTGCCGGGTGCCGAGATTTACGCCAGCTCGAACGATGAACAACCGCGCAGCCACTGCCGGATCGCCGAACTCGCGATCGAGCGCGCCAAACGTTTGGTCGAAGCGGGCAAAGACGTGTTCCTGCTGATGGATTCGATCACGCGTCTCGCCCGCGCCTACAACAACACCATGGGTGCGATGGGTGGCCGCGGACGCGCCACCGGATCAGGCGGCATCACGATCGGCGCGCTCGAAATTCCACGACGGCTCTTCGCAGCTGCGCGCAACACGCGTGGCGGCGGCTCGCTGACCATTCTCGCCACCGCCCTGATCCAGACGAATTCACGCGCGGACGAGGCGATCTTCATGGAGTTCAAGGGCACCGGCAACATGGAGCTGGTGCTCGACCGCCGCATCGCCGAGAGCTACATCTACCCTGCGGTCGACATCTTCCGCAGCGGCACCCGGCGCGAGGAACTGCTGCTTCCCGGCCACATGCTGCACAAGATTCATCTCATCCGCCGCGGACTTGCGGGCCATCGCCCGCTCGAGGCCATGGAGCGACTGCTCTTCTTCCTGAAAAAGTTCCCCAACAATCCCCAGATGTTGCTGGAGATCAAAGGCTGATCCGGTGAATCGCCACCGCTGCAACGCAATCCGGGAAGAAACATTGACCCAGCTGCTGCATGTGTGTGACCATCCCGGAGGTTGATTGATCTTGCCGTATCGTGAGGTGCGGGAGGACGACTCTCCATCCTGCATCCAATGTCACGCCTGATTCTCTCCATTTTCTTTTTGTTCGCGATCCGGCTTTCGGGAGCACCACGCATCAACGAAGTCCAGTCCGGCAACACATCGTTGCCCGACCCCCATGGGCAACGCATCGACTGGATCGAAATCCACAACCCGTCGGCACAGTCGGTCAACCTGATCGACCATTACCTGTCCGACAGCCTCACCAACCGCCTCAAGCACCGCTTCGGCGACACAACCATTCCCGCAGGCGGTTATCTGCTCGTGTGGTGCGGATCCGCGGCCGACTTCCCGGTCACCGCTCCCTATCCATCGGGTCAACTGCGCATCTTGTCGTTTGCGATCAGCTCTTCCGGCGAGGCGGTAGTGCTCACCGCACCCGACGGAGCCACGACCATCAGCGAGTTTCCCGCACGAGCCATCACCGCCGGGACATCGATGGGTCGGGGAATGGGCGACGAGGCGGATGTGCTGTATTTCTACGGCTCCCCCACCCCCGGCACGGCCAACAGCACATCCGGCGTCGCGGTGGAAACCCCGGATGCACCGGTGTTCGACGTGGCGCCGGGCATGCACACCAGCAGCAGTCTGACGGTGGCGATCAGTCCGCCGACAGGAAACACCGGCGGCGTGATCCGCTACACGCTCGACGGTTCCGACCCAACTGCGTCTTCACCGGCATCGACCGGATCGCTGACTCTCGACGCGACGACCTCGACCAACATGAATTCCTGGATTCCCACGAATTCGGACAACAACCCCGGTCCTCCGCTCTATGAAGGATGGCAGGCACCGGCAAGCCAGCCGTTCCGGATCAACGTGCTGCGCGCTCGGGTGTTCAAACCCGGTGCGGCGCCGGGCCGCATCCGCACTGCGAGCTACCTGCTGCATCCGTCGGGCACCGCGCGCTATTCCCTCCCGGTGGTTTCGATCGCCACCACCCCGGCGAATTTCTTCAGCAACGAAACCGGCATCTACGTTCCGGGCTTTTACAACAACTTGTTCCAGAGCGGCAGCGCTTGGGAGCGGCCGGGTCATGTCGAGTTCTTCGAAACCGATGGCTCACTGGCGTTCTCGGGCGAGATCGGCATCCGGCTGCACGGCAACACCACTCGCAGCCGGCCGCGCAAGTCACTGCGCGTCTATTCGCGCAATCCCGACGGCCCCTCGACCTTCCTTCACAGGATTTTCCCGCAAAAACCGGTCGACCGTTTCGACACCTTTCTTCTTCGGAACTCGGGCAACGACTGGGGTAATTCGCTTTTCCGCGATGCACTCGTCACCACGCTTGCGGGCCTCACCAGACTCGACGTCCAGTCGTCCCGTCCGGCGATCGTCTTCATCTCGGGCGAGTACTGGGGCATCCACAACCTGAGAGACCGGATCGACGAAGGATTTTTCCAGCACCACTACGGACTGTCGTCCTCGCAATTTTCCCAGATCGAGATGGTTCCCGACGGGCAGACGAGTTTCGTTGTCGAGGACAATGGCGATCCTTCGGGCGTCGGCGACTTCACCGAGCTGCTGGACCGAGCGACATCACCCGGGTTCGCCAACGCTGCGGGGTACGCGGAACTCGCGTCGCGCATCGATATCGACAATTTCATCGATTACCACATTCACGGCATTTGGTCGGGCAACACCGACTGGCCGGGCAACAACTACCGACTGTGGCGCACGCTGGCGGCCGACACAGCCCAGGGAGCAAACCCGAGGCACGACGGCCGCTGGCGCTGGATCCTGTTCGACACCGACTTCGCGCTCGGGTCGGACTTTCAATATGTTCCCGGCTACAACACCAACGTCCTGCAGATGGCACAGTTCAACTCGCTGGCACATGCCACATCGGACAACGGGGAGTTCTTCAGCAACAAGGAGATCGCGACAAGACTGCTGCGCAAGGCGCTGGAGAACCCGGAATTCCGGCAACGATTCGTCAGCCGCTTCGCCGACCTGCTCAATACGTCGCTTTCTTCCGCACACACCGGCGCGTTGCTTGATGAATTTGTCGCGCTGTACGGCCCGGAAATTCCGGAGCACGTCAACCGTTGGCGGCAGCCGGTGCGATGGGTGGGCGATGTCGCACGCATCCGCAGCTACCTGCAGGCGCGCCCGTCCGCCGTGCGCGGCCACATCGCCTCGGCATTCGGCCTCGATGGAACGGCCGACCTGACGGTGGACGTTGGTCAGCCCGCGCAAGGGACGGTCGAGGTGAACAGCATCGGGATCGCAGCATCGACCGCCGGTGTCGGCGCCGCTCCCTACCCGTGGACGGGCGTGTACTTCCAAGAGGTTCCCGTCACACTCATGGCACGACCTGCCGCCGGGCACCGATTTGTCTCATGGAGGAGAAAAGCAGACGCGGTCGATGCGATCACGCTCGCTCAGGACACGCCATCAAACTCTCCGGTATGGAGCAACGGCGGCAACACGGGTTCGGGTTTCGGCACATGGTCGCTCACCGCCACCACGACCAACACGAGCCGCGCGGGCCACTTCACCGACCTACAACGCGGCGGCTGGGGTCTGTATGCAAACAACGGCAATCAATCCCGGGCATCAAGGACATTCACCAACGCACTCGAACCCGGCCGGACGTTTTCCATACGGATCCGCCACGGCTCGGTGGAGTCGTCGGGTGAAGTCGGTGTCGAACTGGCCGACCAAGTCGGCAACGTGCTGCTGCGCTTCAAGCGTCCTGGATCCTCCAGCTTTTACTGGATCAACGACCAACCGACCTCCGTCCCCTCGACCAACCAGCCGATCGACATCGACGCATCGTCTGTCTCTTCCGGATCTCTGCAGCTTCGCATCCTGCCGACGGGAGGATCCGCTTATGAAACCATCGTGACGATCCCGCCAGCGGCGGATCCAGTCATCCGACGCTTCACAGTCTTCAACCAATCCGCCGGCAGCGGCAGCGGTGCTGATCTGTTTGTCAGCAACCTGCGGATGACCGAGCGCGTTGGCAACACCGACGGCTTCGTTGTCGAGGGCACCGATGCATCGATCACCACGACGCTGACCGCCAGCACGGAATGGATCGCGGATTTCGAGCCACTCCCGTCGCCACGTCAGGTCTGGCTGACACTGCACTCGCTCGATCCGGATCAAACCGAGGGACCGACGGCGGGAGCCGACACGGCAGATCCGGATGCCGACGGATGGCCCAACCTCATGGAGCGGGCTCTCGGGCTGGATCCTTTACGGCCCGATGGAACACCACCATGGCAAGTCGCAACGTCCGAATCCGGTGTCGTCCGCTTCACCTGGAGAATCGCCCGCGGGCAGTCCGACCTCACCGTCACTGCTGAAACCAACGGATCGCCCGACATGCACTCGACATGGAATTCCGTCCAACCGGTGTTGCTCGACGACACCCATGCCGACCACCTCGTCTACCGCGTCGATCTCGAAACGCGAATCCCCGCCGGATTCGTGAGGCTCAAGGTCAGGAGTGATATGGCCACCCCCCCCCTGACGCCCTAGCGCAAACATTCCTTGCCCGGGGGCCATCCGCCAAGTACTCCCCGTCCGTGTCCCTGCTGCTCGGAGTCAACATCGATCACGTGGCAACGCTGCGGCAGGCCCGCTACGCGCGGACGCCGGACTCGCCGAATGCCGAGCCCGACCCGGTCGAGGCGGCGCGTGACGCGATGGCCGGCGGGGCCGACTCGATCACCATCCACGTGCGCGGCGATCGGCGCCATATGCAGGAGGCCGACGCATTCCGCATTCGTGAGACCATCCCGCTGCCGCTGAATTTTGAAATGGGAGTCACCGGAGAGATGACCTCCCTCGCGCTGAGACTGCGGCCGGACTTCGCTTGCTTGGTGCCGGAAACCCGCGAGGAAATCACGACTGAAGGCGGACTCGATGTGGCCGGCGGGTTCGAGCGCGTGCGAGCCACGGTGGATGATCTCCAAGCCAAGGGCATTCGCGTGAGCCTGTTCATCGATCCCGATATCCATCAGGTCCAAGCCGCTGCGCGCAGCGGCGCGGCGATGATCGAGCTGCACACCGGATGCTACGCCAACGCGTCGGGCGACGCCGCCGCACGCGAGCTGACCCGTCTTGCCGAGGCCGCGAATGCCGGTCACGCGGCCGGGCTGCAGGTGAACGCCGGGCACGGCATCAACTACACCAACATTCATGGAATTCTCCAGGTGCCGCATCTCGCCGAACTCAACATCGGACACTCGATCGTCGCGCGCGCCTTGGGCTGCGGCATGACCGATGCGGTCCGCGAAATGAAGCGGCTGATGACGGCGGATCCGAACGACTGAAGCGCATGAATCTTCACGGCATCGGCACCGATCTGGTCGAAATCGACCGCATCGCCGCGTCGATTCGCGAGCACGGCGACGCGTTTCTCGCGAAACTCTTCACCACGACGGAACGCGGCGACTGTGATAAGCATGCCGATCCCGCGCCGCACTATGCCGCGCGCTTCGCCGCGAAGGAGGCTGTGGCCAAGGCGCTGGGCACCGGCATTGGCGGCCACTGCGGATGGCTCGACGTCGAAGTGGTCCGCACCGATTCCGGCGCGCCGCAAATCCACCTTTACGCCGCGGTTGCGGATTTCGCACGATCCAACCGGATTGCCACCATCCACATCAGCCTGAGCCACACCCGCGCCCATGCGACCGCCCTGGCGGTTGCCGTGCGGGAGGATTGAATCGCGCGCAAGGAAACATCGAGTCCGAAAACCGGTCACCACCATCGCCATGATCCGCCCCCGCCGCAACCGCCGCACCGAGGCCATCCGCTCACTCGTCGGCGAGACAACGCTTTCACCCGCCGACCTGATCCTGCCGCTCTTCATTCATGAAGACGACAGCGACGAACCGATCGCATCGATGCCGGGAGTGACGCGCTGGTCGATCGAAGGATGCGTGCGCGAGGCAGGCGTGGCCCATGCACTCGGCATTCCCGCGGTGGTCTTGTTCCCGAAGATCGACGACGCCCTGAAATCGCCGGATGGCGGCGAGGCATCGAACGATGATGGATTGGTGCAACGCACGGTGCGCGCGCTCAAAGCGGCCCATCCCTCGTTGTGTGTCATCACCGATATCGCGCTCGATCCCTACAATTCCGACGGCCACGACGGCCTCGTCCGCAGAAACGCCGACGGCAGCCTGCAGATCCTCAACGACGAGACCGTCGAACTGTTGTGCCGCCAGGCCCAGAGCCACGCGCGGGCCGGTGCCGACATCGTGGCACCCTCCGACATGATGGACGGCCGCGTCGCAGCGATCCGGCGGGCGCTCGATGACACGGGATTCCAAGAATGCGGCATCCTGAGCTACACTGCCAAGTACGCCTCGGCGCTGTACGGGCCGTTCCGTGGCGCCCTCGACTCCGCCCCGAAGGAAGGCGACAAGAAAACCTACCAGATGGACCCCGCTAACCTGCGCGAGGCCACCCTCGAAGCGCTCCTCGATGCCGCCGAGGGCGCCGACATGCTCATGGTGAAACCGGCCGGCTGGTACCTCGACGTGATCGCGGAGATCCGGAGGAACACGCTGCTGCCGGTGGCCGCTTACCAGGTGAGCGGAGAATACCTGATGCTGCGTGGCGCGGCAGACTCCGGCTGGATCGACGGCGACGCCGCCATGCTCGAGTCCCTGGTCGCGATCAAGCGCGCGGGCGCATCGATGATCCTCACCTATTTCGCCAAAGCGGCCGCCGCGCGGCTGCGCTGAGCACGCAGGCCCGCCCGCCAGCGGGCTGCCTCACGTTTTGGATCGTGCGATCCAGCCTTCGAGCTGCTCCATGAGCTTGCCGTGGTCTTCCTGCTGGAACCTCCACTCGCACTCCTTGAGAAAAAGGTGAAAGGCGTCGCGCTGGATGCCGTTGAAGCGGTAAAGATGGCGCTTGGCCTGGCTCCAGAAATTCACGATGTCGGCGGTGCGTCCGGCGCAGCCGTCCGCCGCGTTGGCATAGAAGAAATGCGTCATGTCGAACGTGCTCGAGGAGCCTTTCCTCACCAGCGTGAACACCATGCCCGCGGGATGCACCGGCTCGGCGTCACCACGATCCGCCACGCGTTCCCACAACGCCGGAACGAGCGCGGTGTGGATCCGCCCGTCACGACGGAACAATCCGAATACCGGCGACCTCTTCACCACGACCGGCCTGCCGGTCCGCTTGTTCACCGAATCCCTGAGATACAAGTCGTCGGCGACGAATTCCGGACCGACCACGAAGTCGGGTTGTTTCGAGGCGATCAGCTTGCGCAGACGCATGAAAAAATCCGCCGATGTGTTGCGGTTCACTCCGGTGATCTCGGCGGCGGCGCGCGCGGTGGCCCCGCCGACGAACAACAGCAGCAACTCACGTCGCTGGGCGGGCTTGAGCCGGCTTTTTCTCTCGTACATGGCGGAATGAGTGATTGCGGAGTGGGGCCAGGCGCAAGACGACAGCAACCGAAATCCTCACTAACGCAAGAAGATCTATGGTGAAGAAAACCTAACGGCCGAGTCCAGATTTTCCCGTTGATTCCGGCCCGTCATAGATAAGGCATGAACGCTTGATGCGCCTCGGACGGGATGTCGAGCAGGCTGTAGTCCTTGGAGGAGACGAACAGCAGGCTTTGCCGACCCTTGCCGAGCAGCTCGTTGTCCGAGCCGAAGATCTGATGCTCGAGCGTGCAAAACTTCCGGTTGAAGTCGGCCACGCGGATCTTGACCGTGATCAGGTCGAACTCCCGCGCCTCGCGCACGTACTTGTGCTCGAACGAGCGGGTCAGGATGTAGAATCGCGTGGTCTTGAGATCGAACTCTGGCATCGCCGCGTTGAAGAACAGCTCGCGCGCCTTGCCGACGTAGAGCGGATACATGCCGAAGTAGACATTGCCCACCGAGTTGGTGTCCTGATAGGTCGCGATGAACGAATAGACGAACCATTTGCCCTCGAAATGGCCGGCAACGGCGTGCGGGTCGGCGGCTTCGGGTGCACTCACGCTCGTGGCCCTCACCGCATGGGCGGTGCGCGTGATCGCGCGGATCGCCGGAATCTCGGAGGCAGCGCCAATCATCTCTTCGGCTTTCGCACTCACGACACGCAGCAGGTCGGTGTTGAAGACGAGCCACGCGACATGGACAATCGGCATCAGCGAGCCGAGCATCATCAACATGCCCGCGCCGGTGAAATACCCGAAGGCGAAGATCACCAGCGAAATGCTCGCCAACGAAAACATGCGGATCTGCGGCAGCGGCTGCTGTGAGTTCGGCACGAAGCAGCGCGCGACCGCCAGTGCCGCATAGCCGACGAAAAATGATGCGTAGAACACCATGTAGTACTCTAGCTCGAGGCCGGCGAAGAGACCGGCGATCGTCAGCAGCGCCACCAGCAGAAAAGTCGGGATCGGCGAGTCAAGAATGCGTTTCGGCAGCATGCCGATCAGCACGTTCTGGCTTTTCGACACATTCTGGCCGAGGAACCACTTCAGCGCGACGTAGCCGCTGTCCAGAGTGGTGAGCGTGCAGATGGCGAGAAACGTGAAATAGGCCACGGGTAGCAGGCCTTTCGAATCGGCATCAAGGCGGTCGATGAAGGAGACCACCAGATCGTGCGCATAGCGGAAACCGTCGAGCCCGGAGCTGCCGATGGGCCCCGCGCCGCTCTTGGCGATCACCCACGCCGCGAGGCAGCCGTGGAAGAGCAACAACAGCAGGAAGATCAGTCCGCCAAAGAGATAGCTGGCACGCACCGAGGTGTTCTCGCGATGGATCTGGATGGCGCGCTGCCAGTGTTGCAGGTCGAGCCAAGGACCGACGAGCAATCCCACGAGCAGCGGGATCGCGAACGAAGCGAGTCCCGGACCGGCCCAGGCATCTTGGTCGCCGGCTTGCCACGGGATGGTTGTGGGAACGAGCGGGTCGAGATGCAGCAGGATCACCGCCACACAGACGGCGAGGATCGTTCCAAGGATCGCATGTCCTGCCTTGATCCGGCGGATGCCGAACTCCTCGCCGAACAAGCACCCCGCGGCGAGCACCACGAAGACCACCATGCCGAGGACGAGCGGCGCCATCGGCCCGGAGACAAAGCCGAGCGGCACGAACAGGTATTTGGTGAGCGCAAAGACCGTGAGCGTGAGCGCCACCACTTGATAGAGATAAAAGATCAGGCGGAACGGGCGCGAGAAGCGCTCGAAGAAAATCGCCAGCGAGTCGGAGCCTCCAGGGTGACGTCGCGCCACGATCTGCGTGAGCCAACCGAAGAGCACCAGTCCCAGCGCATTGGGAATAGCGAACAAAACCAAACCCTGCAGGCCGAACATGAAGGTGATCTGAACGCTGAAGAACAGCCCCAGGCCCCACATCCAGGCAAGCGCCACCGAATTGCCCCAGAGCAGGGCGTTGAAAGTCCGAAAATTCATGCCAGGCCAAGGAACGCGCTCACGCGGTCCGCGGCAAGCCCGGAAAACCAGGGATGCGCGTGGGTGGTGCCAGCCAATCAGTCAAGAAGAGGCGCGCGGCCGGTGACCCTGATTCCACAAGGGTGCAATCTGCCTTGCCCCCGTGTAACGCGCGCCCTGATCGCCCACTTTCAGCAGCTCAACCATCCTTGGATGGAGAATGCCCGTGGGCGGGACACCCAACGTCCTTGCGACGACCCCCAAGAAGAATCCGGCGGAAACAGAGCGGACGAGCGCCCTGTTTCGCCGGATTTGCCATGACAAGGAGTCAGCGTGCGGGATCAGTCATTTCCCTGCGCACCATCAATCACGACGAGACGCACGAATCCGCCACCAACACCACGATCGAGGGTGTAGCGGATTTCATCCGGATTGCTGAGATCCGCATCGGCCGTGACATCGGTCCAGCCCGCGAGATCGGTCGTGTAGTCGATCCGGAATGAAACGCCGGTGGCGTAAGGATCGCGCGGCCAGATGATCAGGCCCTCGGCATCCGGCAGCGGATTGAGCGTCGGACCCGGCGTGGTCTCGCCGAAGAAGTACTCCGTGCCGTTGGGGATGCCGTCGCCGTCGTGATCGCCGTCGAAGGCACCACCGCCAGCGTTGGCGTCGGCCCAGTCGCTGAATCCGGACGATGGCGGAGGCGGCTCCTGGTTGTTGAAGTAGGCCGTGCCCAAGAACTGTGGCGTGCCGGCCACGCCGAGGGTGAAGCTGCGGTTGTCGACCGATTCCCACGAGAGTGTGCCCGTGCTGAAGAACTTGTACTCGACCGACGCTCCCTCGTCGCCCTGCACCGAGATCACACCGAAGTAGACCCCGTTGCCGAGCGCAGTCAACGCGGTGCCCGACCAACCATTGAACGGTCCACGCACCTCGACGCCGTCGGTCGCGGAATTGAACGCGCCATTGGTGATCTGCACGCTCATGTCGATCGAGAACGTCACGTTGCGGAACTGCTGTGACGGCGGGGTCTGGTTGTTGAAGTACACGGTGTCGAGCACTTGGTTGACGTTTGCGGTCTCAAGCGAGAGGACCCGGTTGTTGGAGAGGGACTCCCACGACAGGGCTCCCGAGCTGAAGAACTTGTATTCCACAAAGTCGCCTTCCGCGCCTTCGATGAGCACACTACCGGTGTATATGCCGTCGGCATCCGCGTCGGTGAGGATCGTGCCCGCCCATGAGTTGAATGGACCGCGCACCTGGACGTTGTCAGTTCCGGGATTGAAGGCGTCGCTATCGATCTGCACGTTCATGTTGACCGAGAACTCGACCTGACGGGAGTCGGCAGAGGGCGGCGTGAGATTGTTGAAGTACACCGTGTCGAGAGTCTGTGCCACGTCGGCCGCACCAAGCGTCGCGGTACGGTTGTCGGCAAGCGACTCGTAGCCGAGGCCGGTTTCGCCGGTGCCGAAGTACTTGAACTCGATCGTCGCACCTTCCGTGCCACCCACCGAGATCGTCCCGGTGTAGATGCCGTCGGCATCATCGTCGGCAAGCGCAGTGCCCGCCCAGTCGTTGAACGAACCGCGCACTTCGACACCGTGGGTCGCCGGATCAAACGCGGTGTTGGTGATCTGCACGGTCATATCGACCGCAAAGGTCACGTCGCGGAACTCGGTCGGCGGCGGTGGCGGCGGGGCCTGGTTGTTGAAGTAGACCGTGTCGAGCGTCTGCGGCACGTCCGCCACGCCAAGCGTCGCGGTACGGTTGTCGGTCATCGTCTCGTAGCCGAGACCACCCTCACCGGTCCCGTAGTACTTGAACTCGATCGTCGCACCTTCCGTGCCACCCACCGAGATCGTTCCGGTGTAGATGCCGTCGGCGTCATTGTCGGAGAGCGTCGTGCCCGCCCAGTCGTTGAACGAGCCTCGCACTTCGACACCCTGGGTCGCCGGATCAAACGCGGCGTTGGTGATCTGCACGTTCATGTTCACCGCGAACGTCACGTCGCGGAACTCGGTCGGCGGCGGGGGCGGCGGGGCCTGGTTGTTGAAGTACACCGTGTCGAGCGTCTGCGCCACGTCGGCCGCACCAAGCGTCGCGGTACGGTTGTCGGTCATCGTCTCGTAGCCAAGACCACCATCACCGGTCCCGTAGTACTTGAACTCGATGTTGGTTCCGGCGTCTCCGGTGATCGCCAACGTGCCGGTGTAGATCCCGTCGGCATCGTCATCCGCGAGTGATGAACCCCGGCGTAACTATTGAACGAGCCTCGCACTTCGACACCCTGGGTCACCGGATCAAACGCGGCGTTGGTGATCTGCACGCTCATGTCCACCGCAAAGGTCACCTCGCGGGTCTCGGTCGACGGCGGTGACTCATCGGAGAAGTAAACCGTGTCAAGATTTTGCGCTTCGTTGGCCGCACCGAGATTGAAGGTGCGGTCCGAACCGAACTCATAACCACTGTTGGGCGCGCCTTCCGTGCTGTTGAAGAACTTGTAGGTTCCGAACGACGTGCCAACGGCTCCGGCGACACCGGTGAGCGTGCCGGAGTACACGGTGGTTTCGCCGACCTGGGTCAGCTCGAGGTCCGGCTGGCCGGACTGAACGCCCGAGAAGAACTTCACGACCACCGAGTCGGTGGCGGGATCGAAGCCGGCGTTGGTGATGACCACGGCCATGTCGACGCTGAAGGTGATGTCGCGGCTCGACTGGAGCGGATCCGAATCGATTGCATCGGACACGCCGTCGCCATCGGTGTCGGCACGGGTCGGATCGGTGTTGGCGGTGAATTCACCGGAATTGCTCACTCCGTCTCCGTCGGCGTCAGCATCGGGATCGGCGTCGAGCCCGTAGGCCGTGAGATATGCGGACACATCGGCGAATTCGGTGCGGACCAGCGAGTGCGTGAAGGTCGCCGAGTTGAACGAGAACGTGTGGAGTCCCGTGGCGTTGAAGACCGCGCTGAGGTTGCCGCCGTTGGGCACCAGGGTGCTGCCTGCGCCGCTGCCCCAGTTGCGATCCCAACTGCCCGCGGCGTATTTGTAGGAGTAGGTGCCGAGAGTCAGCACGCGGTGGGTGAGCGTCCACTGGTGCTGGTCGGTGAGCGAATCGCCGAGACGGGCCATCGCATTGCCACCGCTACCGTCCGGTCTCCAGTTCATATCGACTCCATCGTCGGGATTCGTGTCGAAGAGATTTCCGGGTACCGCCATGATTCCATAGTTCGCAACGTTCGGATCCGAGACGAAGCCGAGGTTGCTGTAGCCGTAGACCTCGTTGTAGTCGGTGTAGCCGTCGCCGTCACTGTCCGCGCTGTTCGGGTCCGTGCCGGTGTCGTTTTCATCGACGAAGACGCCGGTGTTGGTTTCGGCCTCGTCGAGCAGGCCGTCGTTGTCGAGGTCACCGTCCGTATTGTCGTCAACCAACGGGTAGAGGTCGTCGCCGTCGGAGATCCCGTCACCATCGGTGTCGGAGTACACAGGATGTGTGTTGGCTTCGAATTCCTGAAGATTGGTGAGGCCGTCGAAGTCGTTATCGTCGGACTCGGCGCCCGTGAGCGCGTAGGCTGCGGCGAACGCGGCGTAGGTCGGAAACGTCGCGCGCTCGAAGGTGAAGGCGAGCGTGTCGGTGTTGAAGGAGATGCGCCAGATGCCGTAGGTCGTGGCCTGGAACGCGATGTTGCCGCCGTTGGGTGCGAGCACACCCGAGCCTCCGGAACTGCCCCAGTTGACCGCCCAAGTGCCAGCGGTGATCTTGCCTTCGTAGGCGTTGAGGTCGAAGAACTCTTTGTCGAAGGTCCAGCCGAACTCATCGCCGGCGACAGGAGACATGTCGTTGCCGTTGCCGGGTGCCGGGGTCCACGCCGGATTGAGGAAACTACCGGCCACCGTGAGGGCCGCGTGGTTCGTCTTGAGCGGGTTGGTTCCAGCGGTCACTTCGGCGCCGTCATTGACACCATCGCCGTCGGTGTCGGCCACCAGCGGATTGGTGCCAGTGTCATTGGCATCAACGAAGATCCCGGTGTCGGTCTCCACCGTGTCGGCGAGGCCGTCGTTGTCATCGTCCGGATCATCGGCATCGGCGATGCCGTCCTGATCGTTGTCGGGCACGCCGAGATTGACCACCGTCGAGATCGTCTGCGTTCCGGCCTCGGCTTGGAAATTGATCGAGTTGCGGCCGCCGCCGATGTCGGCAGTCGATGAAGTGCGTGAGCCCAACACCTGGTTGGAGGCGTAGTCCGAGCCGCCATTGACGAGGATCGCCATCATCTTGACGGTCTGGCCGTCAAGAGCGGGCACACCGGCCTGCTGGAGGTTGATCTTGAGCTCCACCCCGTTGGCATGGCTCGCGGAATCGCCAACATCGGTCCATGTGGTGCGGATCGCGGCAAGATAACCCGAACCGTTGAGGGTCGTGCCGCCGCTCTGGCCGAAGTATCCACGCGAGCCGGTTTGCAAATCATAGGTGTTGACGTGGGCATCCGATCCGGTGCCGTAGATTCGCACCGCGTAGTCCGGTGTAAATCCGTCTTCAAAGACCATCCCGGCGGTGGAGGAGCTGCCGAGGTTGTTGATCGTGTATTCTTCTCCACCGGAGGTGATCAGGTTGTTGGGAATGAAACCACGTCCACCAGATTTGGTATCAATGAAAAGAATGATGGCGTTACCGCTGGCTCTGCCGCCAACAAAAACGCCGAGCGAGGATCCTTCCTGCACGGCGTGTAGATTGGCCAGGGCGTTGCCACCTCCCCAGTTGCTGGCGGTGGCCTGGACGCTGAGCTCCGCGTAGTTCTCAGAGGCGTTGCGGACACCGTCCATGACGATTTGCGCGTGGACGGTGCTGGTGACCGCCGCGAGAAGAAGCGGCGTGAGGAGTCGACGATAGGTCGGTGGGGACTGCGGTTTCATAGGGGGTGGGATGGGTTTGGGGTTAGGGAGAATGAACGGCAAATGCTTCCCTTCGTGCAGCAAGGTCACGAAGAAAAGGATCTAATGGCATTCGATAAAAGGCGGGTGCCCGAAGTCAAGGAAAATACACCGGGCTCACGGCACCGCCCGGATGGCGACGTCGCGGCCTTTCCCGACCCGTCGTTTCAAATCCCCGGACCGCTTTCGCCGCCGGTGCTCAGAAATCGGTAGAACACCTCCAAAGTCAGCGTGCACAGGGCGGTTCGGTACACCGCTGCGTCGGAGATCGCCCAGGGGCCTTTCTGTTGTACGTAGCCATCATGAAACCACGAGGACGACGCCTTGATGGCGACCGCCCCGACGCCGGGGCTCGGCCATGAGCCGTCCGGGTGTTGCCGCTCGACGAGCTGGGTGTCGAAGCGGGTTTTGGCCATGTAGCGTTTCCAGTGGTCGCCCCCCTGCCAGAGCAGCGCCTGGCTTTCGTAGTACAACGCGTAGATGTCGCAGCGTTCGCCATCGAAGTTGAAGGCGGTTCCGTCGTGACGCAGCTTGCGGATCTGGCCGTCGTATTCGAGTTCGTAGGCGGCTCCGTCGAGAATGTGGCGCAGCGCGCGGCTCACCTGCACGGAATTGCCACGACCGAGCATCTGATTGCAAAGCATCCCTTTGCCGGTGAGCGCGTGATACGGCGCGTACTCTTGCAGCGGATGGAAATTCTGATAGCCGTACCCGCCCTCGCGCATCTGGCAACTGTTGAGCCAATCCAGCCCGCGGTTGATCGTGGCATTCATGCCTTTGAATGTCAGGCGCGTGTGGGTGAGTGCCTTGAGCGCCTGCAAGTGCCAACCAGTCACCGAGACATCGACGTGCGCTTGATCCCCATCGACCAGATAGTGGTAGGCCCAACCGCCTTTTTTGTGCTGGTGATCGATGATCCACTGGCCTGCGGCGGACACGGCTTCCTTGAGACCCGGCAGTTCGATCTTTGCCTCGCGACAAAACGTGAAGGCCTCGGCCAGAGCGTAGGTTGCGATCGCGTGTTCGTAGGGCCAGGTGTTGTTCGACTCCTCCTCGGTGAGCTTGCCACCGCGACTGTTGGCAAGGTTGACCAGATAAGTGATCGCGCGCGTCGACGAATCGCCGTACTCTTGCGACACCGGTGTTTCGCACCGCCCGAGATAGGCGAGCAGGACCAGACCGGTGAGTCCCGGCTTGCGCTGGCTTCCCCAGGAGCCGTCGGCGTTCTGCCGTGACTTGAGCCAAGCGAGCCCACGGCCCACCGCGTCCTCGCATGCGGGCAATCCACCATGCTCGCGCAACCGCTGCAGCCGGTCTTCGGCTGTGCAGCGCTTGCGCATCATCTCCGGAATCATGCCGAACAGCCTGCCCGTGCCGCCCCCACCCAAGCCCGCCCCCGCTCCATTGCCGCGTCCGGGTCCCCCTCCAGTGCCTGCACCGCCCGTACCCAAGCCACCGCCCATGCCGCCACCTCCGAGCGAACTCAGGGCGGAAAGTTCACCAAAGGAATCGCCCGGATCGGGCAACGTGAATGACGAGGCCGCCCCCTCGGCGAAGACGCGTTTCACGCTGGCACTTGGCTGGATCGCCTGCATCCGCTTTTGCGCGACCTGAACCCCGCGCTCCCCACCGCCACCCCCGCCACCGACCGGAAGGAAATCCACGGTTTTTTCCGGCTCACGGATCACTTGGACCACCCAGAACGCCCCGAGCAGCAGCAGCAGGGCGTGCAGGGCGATCGCAATGGTCAGCGGCCCGCCACCAATCATGCGCCAGAACCCCTCCTTGGCGGGCTTGGGGCGATCTTCCGGATCCTCCATGCTCGTCATCCCCACCAACAAACGCACAAGTCCTGCCGCAGGCAAGCCGGATCATCGGCCGGAGGCTTCGATTTCGGCCATGATTGCCATTGATGCTCGCCGCGCCCTCCCCTTTACTCACCGCCACCCAAACGGATCCTCCAGCTCTCATGATCGAAACCATCCGCAAATTCAGGGGCCTGCTCGTGCTCGGCCTCGCCCTCGTCATCGTCGGCCTCGTGCTCGGCCTCAAGGAAGACCTCTTCCGTGGCGGCATCGGCGGCCAAAGCGTCTACCGGATCGAAGGCCGGACCTACACCGATCGCGAATACAACCGGCTCGGGACCAACGGACTGGAACTCGCCAAAGGACTGGGCATGTACCTCTATGTGATGAATCTGAGCGAGACCGACAATTTCTTCTCCACGCAGGACGAGCAGGCCACGGAGAACTTTTTCGTCAATCGCATGCTCCTGCGCGACACGGCCCGTGAACTCGGCATCGCCCCGGACGACGCCCGAATCACCGAGCGGATCAAGGAGATGCCGGTATTCGCCATCCAACAGACGGAACAGGAACGCAGGGCCGGCAAACCACGCGAATTCAGCGAAGAAACCTACCGCAACGTCATCGACCGCGGCATCGGCCGTCTCGGACTCACCGAGGCCGATCTCCGCGAGCTGGTCGCGGATTATCTATGCTACGAAAAAATCAGCGGCATCATCGGTGCCGGACTCGAGGAAAACCGGTCGGCTCTGGCTGCCGACATCGCACTGGACCGCCAGCAGATTTCCTCCGTCATGATCAAACTCGACATCGCCAAGCACCGCGACGCGATCCAGCCGACCGACGAGCAACTCAAGGCGTTCTGGGACGAGAAGATCACCCCCTTCCTCCAGCCGCTTCCCAAAAATGCCGACGGATCGGATGACGACTCGGCAATCGGTGCCAGCGAAAAGGAAGTGCGCTCGACCTACACCACCGAACCGACCCGGAAGTTCACCTATCTGGTCGTCACTCCGGAAGCCGCTGTCGCCCCCGAGGAGCCGGTCGATGATGCTCCGGCGACCGAAGGTCAGTCCGATGAGGAAAAGAAGCGGATCGCCGAGGAAAATATGAAAGCGGCCGATGAGAGGGCGCGGAAGTTGGCCGAGGACAAGCGCAGCAAACAACGCGAGGCCGATGCCAAGGTCGATGATTTCGCGACGCGGCTCGAAGAGCGCAAGGGTGAGGGATTCGAGGCTCTTGCCGCTGAATTCGGCTGGACGGTCGCGACCACGGATCTCTTCAAACAGGCCGCGCCGCCGAAGGAACTCCTCGACCTGAAACTCCGCGCCACCAGCAGCACCGACAGCAAGGTGGCGGACGAACTGTTCAAGCTGAAACCCACCGCCGACCCGCTCTCGAAGATCACCCAGCCGATCGCCATCGGCGAAAACCAATGGTTTGTCGCACAGCTCGACGGCGAGGAACCTTCGCGACCGAAGACCTTCGACGAATCCAAAGAGCAGGTGCGCGAACAGTACATCCGCGAAAAGGCGATCGAGGCCCTGGAAAAAGAAGCGGAGGAACTCAAGGCCCGGCTGCAGGCCGCCATCGACGGCGGCAAGTCATTCGACGAAGCCACCAGCGAAGCCGGCATCAACCGCACCCACAGCGTGCTCGGCTACAACCGCAGCCACAACCGCAATGAGGAGGTCGATCGACTGAACAAAGAGATCACCGAGCTGAGCGAGCAGATCAACAACATGCAATCGCCGCTCGAGCAGCAGGCGCTCGCCGAGGCGAAAACAAAACTCGAGGAAAAGGAAAAACAGCTCAAGAACGCCGAGGAAGCCAGGGACATGGCACCGGTCACGCTGTTCGAAAACACACGGAACGTCACCCCGGGCAAACTTGCGGAGATCGTCTATGAGCCCGAAGACTCACCGACCGCCGCCCATTTGATCCAGGTGATGAAACGGGAAGTGGTGAAAACCCAAGGCGACGACAATTTCATCAGCACCACGGTTTCGCAAAGCGGCCAACAAAACGCAAGGATCGCCTTGAAAGAGTGGCTTGCCTCGCAACGCGAAGCCGCCGATGTCGTGCCGCTCTTCCGTCGCTGACCCCTCAAGCGGTCCTTCGCTGTCGATGTTAAATGCCGGACGATCCATCCATCGACGAGTGGTTCGATCAGGCCAACGGCCACCTCGCGCTGGGCGAACTTGACGAGGCCATCGCCCTCTACCGGCGCTGCGTCGGCTCTGATCCAACGTTCTTCGACGGCTGGCACGCCCTGGGCATGGCCCTGATGAAAACCGGCCAACTCAAAGAGGCCATCGGCTGCGGCTTGCAAGCGGTGACCCTTCGTCCCAACGACCTGCTCGCCTGGACCAGCCTCTCGCAAATGTACGTGCGCGACGGGAAGATCGCCGAGGCGGAGTCGGCCAAGGCCAACGCCCGCATCCTCTCGCTGGGCGGCAGGGTCGTCAAAGAGGCGAATTGACCCGCCCGAGGGCACGCCCCCCCTTGCTTACTCCATCGCGTGAAATGCCGTCGCTTGCCCGCAGCGGGTTCGCGTCGAGGGTGATGACGGCCGAACGTGCCGACACGAACATGACCCGTATCTCCACCATCGACGACCCGCGCGCGAGCGGACTGATCTCGCGCATTGGAGAGGATGTTACCTTCCTCACCCAGGATGTCCGCAGCCTGCTGTCCCACACCGCGCGGCACACCTTGCCCGATCGCGCGCGCGACCTCGCCCAGAGTGCCCGCCATCAACTTCACCAACCCGGAGCCCTCTGGCTCGGCGGTGCTCTGGCGGTGGGATTCCTCGCCGCTGGCACCTATCTCGCACTGCGCGGCAACGGCCACGATACCGAAAACGCCGAAGCGCAATCCGCTCCCTCGACCGCATGATCACCAGACCGTTGATTTGAAGCTCTGAAAATCACGATCGATGGATCACCTGATGGGAGAAGCAGACGAATCCGCCGGAAATCCCTAGCCATTCCTGATGATCCACACCTCGAAATCATTCTTGCCGGGAGGCCGGGTTCACGAAATGCTGTGTCCGAAGCCGGATTCATGGCATACAGGGACAACCGCAAACGTGGCGAGGCGGCCGAACCCGCGCGCTGGAGCAACGAGATCACGGGCATCCTCTGGATGACCGCCGGTCTGTTTTTGCTGCTTTCCTTGGTCAAGTACAGCCCGGCCGACCTGCCCCACTGGTGGCTGCTTGAGGCCTTTGCCGACAAATCGGGTGCTGCTGGTGAAAATCTGATTGGTCCATTGGGCGGGATTGCCGCCTTCACCGCCATCCTGCTGTTGGGAGCCGCAGCCTATCTCGTGCCGGTCGCGTTTTTATGGTTCGGCAGCCGCAAACTGTTTTTCGACGGCCTCATCTGGCCGCGCGTGACGATCGGATTCGCGATGCTGATCCTCTCCGCCAGTGCCTGGCTGCATGCCGCCGACTGGTTGTTCAAAGGCTGGGCCGCGCAGTGCAACATGGCCGGGCGCCCCGGCGGCGTGATCGGCCACGGTCTCGGCGGATTCGTGCTCGCCAGCCTGATCGGCCGCACCGGCACATTGCTGGTCACCACCGCAGCCTACTTGGTCTCGGTGGTCCTGCTCACCGGCCATGAACCGATCCGCTTCACCCGCGACTGCGCACACTGGCTGTGGCGTCGGTTCCAGGCCTGGCGCGAATCGCGTCGCGAGTCCGGCCATGTGGCGCGCCGTGAAGCCGAGTTGATCGCCGAACGCGAGCGCCAGCGGGAACAACGCCACAAGGAACGCGAAGTGATGAAAGCCGCCAAAGCGGCCGAACGCGAACAGGAGGAGGAAGAAGAAGAGGAAGAGGACGCCCAGCCGATGCTGCCGCTGCAGGAAACCCCGGCTCCGCAGATCATCGACGCCTCCCAGCGCCGCGCCGCCACTCCGATGCTGCCGGGCACCAAACCGTTCGAACGCCGGAAACAAACCCACCAATCGCTCTCAACCAGCCGCTTCGAACACTACGAGCTTCCCGGTTTCGACCTGCTCGACAGCCCGGATACCGACGACACGCCGCAGACGGATCGCGACGAGCTGCTGCAAACCCAGCGCCTGATCGTCGACACCCTCAAGGCCTTCGGGATCGATGTCACCCCTGGCGACATCACCCGCGGACCGACGATCACGCGCTACGAAATCTATCCATCGATCGGACTGCGCGTCTCACGCATCTCGCAGCTCGAGGCCGACCTGGCGCGCGCCACCCGCGCCGAGCGGATCAACATTCTCGCGCCGATCCCCGGCAAGGACACCGTGGGCATCGAAATCGCCAACTCGCAGAAGATCGCTGTGCCGCTCAACGAACTGCTGCACGATCCGGAATTCCGCTCGGCCAAGAAGAAGATCCCGCTCGCACTCGGCAAGGACGTCTACGGCAAGACCGTGATCGGCGACCTCGCCGCAATGCCTCACCTGCTCGTCGCCGGGGCCACCGGATCGGGCAAATCGGTCTGCATCAATTCGATCATCGCCTCGATGCTGTTCAAGTTCGGCCCGGACGAACTCCGCTTCATCATGGTCGATCCCAAGGTCGTCGAGATGCAGATGTACAACCGCCTGCCCCACCTCGTCGTTCCGGTCGTCACCGATCCGAAGAAAACCGTCGCGGCGCTCAAGTGGGTGGTCAACGAAATGGAGAAGCGCTACCGCATCTTCGCCAAAGAAGGCGTCAGGAACTTCGACAGCTTCAACAACCGCCCGCGCAAGGAGGCAACCAAGGGAAGCTACGCCCAAGCCACGTTCGACGAGGCGTTCGAAGACGAAGAAGAAGAGGAGGAAGAGCTGCTGGATGAGGAAGCCGAAGAGGAGGAGGTCGACGCGGAAGCCGTCGAGGACGAGGAGGCCGAGGACGACGGAGAGGATGAGGACGCGGAAGAGGAGGAAGAAGACGACGACACGGCACCCGCGAGCCACCGCCCGCCGGCGTGGTCGAGCGACGGCGACGAGCCAGACGAGGAAATGGAGTCCATCGCGGCCGCACTGGAAAACGGCGAATTGCTCTCCGGCGACGATGACGAGGAAGCGGAGGATGAGGATCCCGAGCGCATTCCCGACCGCTTTCCTTACATCGTCGTGCTGATCGACGAGTTGGCCGACCTGATGCAGACCGCGCCTGCCGATGTCGAGATGTGCATCGCGCGGATCGCGCAGAAGGCGCGGGCGGCGGGCATCCACCTGATCATCGCCACCCAGACACCGCGCGCCGATGTGGTCACGGGCATCATCAAGGCGAACATCCCGTGCCGCATCGCGTTCCAGGTCTCCTCCCAGCTCGACTCGCGCGTGATCCTCGACACCAAAGGAGCCGAAAAACTCGTCGGCAAGGGCGACATGCTCTACCTCCCGCCCGGATCCGCCAAACTCGAGCGCGCTCAAGGTGCCTTCGTCACCGATGCGGAAATCGAGCGCATCATCGACCACTGCGCGGCACAGGGCGAGCCGGATTTCGAATCGGACATCCAGGCGTCGATCAGCGGCGGTGGCGACGACGATGAGGAGGAAGTTTCGGAAGCCGACGAGGAACTCGTCGTGAAATGCATCGAAGTGGTCCGCCAGGAACGCAAGGCGAGCACCTCGCTGCTGCAGCGGCGGCTGCGCCTCGGTTACACTCGTGCGGCACGCATGGTCGACATCCTCGAACAGCGCGGCATCGTCGGCCCCGGCGATGGCGCCAAACCACGCGAGGTGTTCATCAAGTGACCAGCCGTGTCCCACGGCTTCGCGCGTGACGCATCCGGTCTTTTCCGTGTTTCCGCTTTTCACGATGCCGCGCATCCGCTGGATTCGAGTCGTGCGCTTGATTTGCCAAGCCTGCCGATTCGGCCTCCGGACCCTGCGGGAGTTCTTTTTTCACAACCACGGACTGCTGCTCGCCGGAGCGGTGGCTTTCAACATAATGCTGTCGCTCGTCCCCCTGTGCGTCGTGCTCATCGTGGTCCTCTCGCACGTGATCGACGCGCGCCTGCTCGTCGACTCAATCACCGCCGAGGCGGCGCTGATCGCGCCCGGTCTGGCACCCGCGCTCAACGACTTGCTCGAGGATTTCCTGCGCCAACGCCGTTGGGTCGGGTGGATCGGAGGAATCGCCTTGCTGTCGTTCAGCTCGCTCGCCTTCCGCGTGATCGAGGACGCGTTCGCGATCATCTTCCACCGGCCGTTGCCCTCGCTGAAGAGGAAGTTCTGGAGGTCGATGCTGATGCCCTACCTCTTCATCCTGATCGTGGCGGCGGGACTGCTGGTGATCACCGTGTTCAATGCAATCCTCGATTCGCCGGGATCGTTCGCTGACCGGTTTCCACTGCTGCAGTCGCTGATCTCACGCCATGTCGGCACCATCGCCTACATCACCAGCGTCTCGGGCTTGGTACTGCTCTTCACCTTGTTCTACAAAATCCTACCGGTCGCGCACGTGCCGTTCCGCCGCGCGCTTGCCGGGGGCTGCACCGCCGGACTGCTGTGGGAGGTCGTGCGCCACCTGCTCGTCGCCTACTACAGCAGCCGCATCCCGGTTGTGAACCTGATCTACGGCTCGATGACGACACTGATCATTGTCCTGCTCACGTTGGAGGCGGCGGCCCTCATCCTGCTGCTCGGCGCACAGGTGATCGCCAACCTCGGCACCCCGGAAAAACCCGCCGCAAACGCCGCCGATTGATCTCGCCCGGACCGCACGCGGGCATTACCATCTCATCAGCAACATTCAGCTCCATGATCACCCGCATCGACCACCTCGGCATCGCCGTCCGATCCATCGACGAAGCGCTTCCGCACTATCAAGAAGTGCTGGGACTCTCCTGCTCGAAGCGCGAGGAAGTGCCTTCCCAACAAGTCCGCACCGCGTTCTTCGACTGCGGTGAAGTCCATCTCGAACTGCTCGAACCCACATCACCGGAAAGCCCGATCGCCAAGTTCCTCGACACCCATGGGCCCGGGATCCACCACATCGCGTTCGCAACCGACGACATCACGGGTCAGCTCGACCAGGCAAGAAGTCACGGTGCGCGGCTGATCCACGAGATTCCGTTCGAGGGAGCCGCAGGAAAACGGGTTGCGTTCCTTCATCCGAAATCGACCTTCGGCGTGCTCACCGAGTTTTGTCAGCCGATGGATTGAACACGCGACTGCGGATTCGGTCGCCCCGGGCCTTGCCGCAGCCGGTCCGGCCTGTCAGCATCATTGCAAATGAGCACCGCCATGCACGCGGATCCCCTACTTGCCGGGTTCCCCGCCCACGATCCCGGACAGTGGCGGGCCGCGGCCGAGGCGCTGCTCAAGGGCGCATCGTTCGATGCGACGCTGGTCAGCCGCACGCACGAAGGCATCGACATCCCCCCCATCCTGATGCGTCACGACACCGCGGGACTGCCGCAAACGTCGCATGCACCGGGATTCGATTCGCACCTGCGCGGCAGCCGTGCCGCGGGATTCCTCGCGGCCGGTTGGGAAGTGTCGCAGGAACTGCGAGCCCAGACACCGGTCGAACTCAACGCGCTGATTCACGAAGGGTTCGCCGGAGGTCAGAGCGAACTCAATCTCGTGCTCGCGGCCGATGGCGAAAGCGGGCTACGCGTCGGAACGACCGACGACCTGCTTGCCGCGCTCGACGGCGTGATCCTCGATGCGATTTCCATTTGGTGGCAACCACAGGGACGCGGCCTGGCGCTCGCCACCCTCGTGCTCGACGCGGCGCATCGCCTCAGGGCCGATCCCGCGTCACTGCGCGGCGGTTTTGAGGATGATCCACTGGGCGAATGGCTGAAGCGTGGCACGCTGGAAACCTCGCTCGAGGAACGCTTCGACCGCATGGCGGCGCTCACGAACCATTGCGCGCGCTACGCTCCGCAGCTGCGCACCATCTGCGCCACCGGCGACATCCACCACAACGCCGGAGCAAGCGCCACACAAGAGCTCGGCCACGTGATCGCCAGCCTCGTCGCCTGCATTGAGGAATTGCGCGCCCGCGGACTCGATCCGGCCGTCATCCTGCCGCGCATCCGGATCCGTCTGGCCGTCGGATCGGATTTCTTCATGGAAATCGCCAAAATCCGCGCGGCCCGCTGCCTGTGGAGCCGGATCGCCTCGATCTACGGCGTGACGGACGCGCCCGTCCACATCCACGCATCGACCTCGCGCTGGAACAAGTGCCTCTACGACCCGCACACGAACCTGCTCCGCGTCACCGCCGAAGCCTTCGCCGCGGTCGCCAGTGGTGCCGACAGCCTGCACATCGGCCCGTACGATGAAATCACCGGCGCAAGCGATGCGTTCTCGCGACGCATCGCCCGCAACCTCCATGCGATCCTGCGCGAGGAATGCGGACTCGACCGCGTGATCGATCCGGCAGGCGGTGCCTACGCCGTCGAGTGGCTCACCAACCGCGTCGCGGAGGAAAGCTGGAAGGTGTTCCAGGACATCGAGCGCCATGGCGGCATGATCGCCGCGATCGCCGACGGCTCGGTGACGCAGGCCGTCAACGCCACCGCCGATGCCAAACTCGCCGAAGTCCGCACGAGGCGCCAGTGCATCGTCGGCGTGAATGCCTATCCGGACCTTCGCGGACCTCGACTCGCGATTCGCGAAGCTCTCCCACCGGCGGCGGAGCGCGAGGAATCCCGCCGCATTCCGGCTTCCGGCTTCGACCGATCCTCGCACTTGAGCTGGATCGATCAAGCGATCGCCGCGGCATCGACCGGCGCGTCGATGACCGCCATCGACACAGCGCTTGCGCCCGAATGCACCGCGGGCCGACCGAACTGCACGCCGCTGGTCGCGCGACGCGCGGCCGGACCGTACGAACGCCTGCGCGAGGCCTGCGACGCGTTTGCCAGTCACCAAGGATCACGCCCGGGCGTGCTGCAACTCAACATCGGGCCGTCGCGCCGCTACCGGTCGCGCGCCGACTGGACCACGGCATTTTTCCAAGTGGCGGGTCTCAAAGTCGATGCCTCGCGCGATTTCGCCGATGCTGGCGAAGCAGCCTCCGCCATCGCCGCGTCAAATGCCGCTGCCGTCGTCATCGTCTCCGACGACGCCACCTACGCCGACATCGTTGCAAGCCTCGCGGCCGC